>Ga0307993_1000759_pt1 | contig 11082 bp, 3 predicted proteins | sample EllFjometagen260_FD_203163 | JGI IMG/M metagenome (GOLD analysis project Ga0307993, IMG submission 203163) | Marine microbial communities from Ellis Fjord, Antarctic Ocean - #260 | ecosystem: Environmental > Aquatic > Marine > Unclassified | place: Southern Ocean | collected 2014-11-02 | reverse complement strand
GCTTATAATACTTTGCCTGATTTTGTTAAGAACAGAGCCTTTGACGCCACATACAGAGGTACTTTAGGTCAAAGCCCTATGACAGTAGACCTAATGAACATGGGCCAGTATGGTGATGCGGCAGATGAATTTTTAAACAATCAGGAGTATCGAGATGCTGTTATATCTGGAAGCGGTGTGGCTAAAAGGATGGAAAAAACAGCAGATGCATTTCGAGAATATGGCAATCAAGATACTAAACAGGTGGTACCCAAAATGAACAAAGTAGACCCTAGATTATTGTATGAACAAAGGTTAGCTCAAGCAAAACAAGCTCAACAACAAGCAGATCTAAATCGTTTGCAACCAGTACCCCCTGTGGGTGGAAGTTACACGACTCCCTATGGATCAAGTGTAGCCCCAGCAGCCCCTGCATCTGCATCTAATCTGAGTGGTTCAGGAAGTATGTATGATCAATTGTCTAATGATCTAGACCCTCAAGTGGTACCACCTACTGATGGAGGTTATAGGACTACTGGAGGTTCAGGGGTACCCGAATTTAATAAGTCTTATACTATAAATAATGTGAAGGCTATGCAAGCTGCAACACGAAAAATGTATGCAGCTGATCCTTCTGAAGAAGCTCTGATGCAACAAGAAGTAGTTCCTTCAAATAAACCATTATCTGATGCCAATATGCGTCAATCACAATACGTTAAACAGCAAGGTGATCTTGAGGCAAAAAAGGCCTCTGATTTAGCGCGATATAAAGCTGAATACGAAGCTTATGCTAGTGACTTAGAATCAAAGGGTGCTTCACCCAAGTCTTTCGATAGATGGAAAACAGAAAAAACTTGGGAAGAGAATAATGCACAAATGGCAGAGGCCAAAGCTGAAAAGCTTGCTACTAGTATAGCTTCTGCACAAAATTCTTATGATATCTTTATAAATAATGGCGGCAACGCTGATGATATTACGATTGAAGAGTGGTCAAAATATAGTGACAAAAGACGTATTAAGGAGATGAGGAAAGCAGATGATGCTGCGGCAAAAGCCCTTGGAGGTACAGGTAGTACCAAAGATGCATCTAGAGTTAACGCAAATATAGTACCTGCAATTACATCAACTGGTGATCAACATTTACGCAGCCAAGTTGACCTTTCTACTGTAGAAAAATTAGAACAAGATAAAAAATTAAAGGGATTAGCAGAAGAGTACAATAAACAAGGTGACTCTCAATATCCTGAAGGCATGAGGCCAATAGCTGATTCACCTGTACCGGAAGTAGAAGAGACCCTAGAACAATTTACAAAAAGAATTGGAAATGAATTTGATGACCAGCAAACAGATAGCTCTGATCAGTCTGCGTATAGCCCTGATGGATCTATAAAAAATGGTGATAATGAAGAAGTAGCTCAGACTAAGGAAGAGAAAGAGCGTAACAGAGGTATATTTGATAAAGCATCTGAATTGTTTGGTGATATCTTTACTTCTGCCGATCTAAAGCGTATGGTGCTATATACTGTTGGTGGAATTATTACTGGTGGTTCTATAGAAGGTTCTTTCCAGTGGGCAGCAGGTAAAATAATGGAAGAAAATGGCATAGACAAGCAAAATCAGCTTGTAAAAGATGCTGCTGATGATGCCGATGCCAGCAGGGTAAAGGCGGCACTCGTAGCAACTAGAGAAAGAAAAGAAGCTGCTAGCGTGGCTACTACGAGTAGAGAAAAAGCAGCACATATAGCTGCTGCTGTTGCAGAAAGAGCTGCTGGTAAAAGAATGGAAGAAGCTAGAAGGGCTGCAGTTAATTTAGCTGATTATAACTTAAATAAAGAAGGAGTTAAATGGACAACAAAAGCACCTATGCAAGTACATGTACCCGGTACAAATGGCCCTACAGAAGCTCGTTGGAACCCTAATGGTTATTGGGTAAGTGCTAGAGATAATAAAACTCCCTTAGCTAGAGGTACAGATAGGTTTGATTCTTCTACACATGGCGCAGAAGCGATGAAAGATAACCATATAGAAATGATAGTAGGCATAAAAAATAGGTACAACAAAGATAAGGACGACAACCCCGATTTGATAGGCGACAGAGCAGCTAATATTTATAACAAATATTTAATTAAAGTAGATGAGTGGGCAGAAGAGTACGGATATAATGTAGATTTATCCAGTCCTATGAGCAGACAAATACTAGAAATAGCAACTAATCAATCTCTTGAGTCCAATAAAGGTAAAACTGAAGGATTTATAACCCCAGAACATTTCTTTGATACTGCTTTACTGAAAGGGTTTGTAAGTAGTATGGGTGGTAGTCAAAAAATATTTGACACTGCGGATGGTAGCCCTATAGATCCTGCTGCCAATAAGGCCTTGATAAGTCATATAAAGAAGATGCAACAGCACGGGGCTAAAACAGGAAAAAACACTACTATAGCATCTGCCCTAGGTGATGTGCATCAGGCATGGTTAGGATTAGAGGATTCTGAAAGAGAAAATTATAATAATGAGGCCAGGGATGGCAACTCTGGATTTGCAAAATTTGCATTAAAAATTAAAATTCCAAAGCCTAAAAATTAGAGGTAATAAATGTTAGAATTAGATGATATCCTCAAGCCCGTTGAGTCAGTAACTGTAGGCAATGCGGAAGGTAACAACCAAACTACTGCTAGTTTTATTGATATGGATACTCTTAAAGATATCTCAGGTAACAGATATCGATTAAGAGACATTAATGCAGGTGAAGTCTTTAATACTTACAGTGGGGTAATAGGTTCAGCTGAGGTAGGTGCGCAAGAACTTACTACACAAGCAGCTATACTTGCTAACCATTATGGATTCAATCGTATTGAAAAGACAGGCAATAAAAGTGGCAATCGTGAAGTTATAGACTTAGTTAACAGGGCTGGTCAAAACCTTTCAGACTTTGCAGTAGAAGAAAGGTTAGTAGGTGCCAATCAAAATACATCTAATGAAGTATTAACTAACAGAATGCTTAACAAGTTTTTTGACGAAGTTACAGTGGCTACAGACCCTTCTCAAATGGGCAATCGATCTAGGGAGATAATTAATCAGTCTATAAGGGATGCCGATGTTAGACCTACATGGGTAGAGTCTGCATCAGATGAAGAAGAATATGCCTTGGGTAAATCAATGTATGATTACGATCGCTTAAAGGCCTTATCTGATTCTTTGGAAGAAGAAAAAGATCCTGAGAAAAAACAACGTATTCAAGATGCACTGTATTACCTTAAAAACAGCAAAAATCCTTACGCTACAGTAGATAACAGGCAATCAGATAGGACTATAGACAATGTAGCTTATAATCAATTTACTACTTCTTTGGGTCTGGGTCTAGAAAATACTGTGCAATCATTGTATGGTATTTTAGAAATGGGAGGAGAAGAGGCTGGGTGGGAGTGGTTAAGACAAAAAGGTGAGTCAGGCATAGCCAGAAGTGAAGATGAAACTTCAACAGCCCCGACAACAATAAGTCAGTTTAAAGATATAGATGGTATAGCTGATTCATTTACTTGGTTAACTAATAATGTAGCTATGTCTATACCCTTTATGGCCGCAGCTATTGGTGGTGGCTTATTGACCGCACCTCTAGGTGGGGCAGCTGTTTTAGGTACAGCAGGTGCTTTAGCAGTAGGTGCAATACCTTCTACCATACTTACAACAGGTTCTATTTGGAATTCTATGCCTGATGGTGAAAAAAGCTCAGGGCTAGCTGTACTTGGTGGATTCTCAGTAGGTTTGTTAGATCGTTTTGGATTTACAGGAACACCTAAAGCATTAGCTAAAGGTTCTGCAGTTCAAAATGGCTCTATGAAAGGATTATTCAAAGAGATTCAATTAGAAGTAGTAGAAGAAATGGTGGCTAGAAGCAATAAGTTAGGCCAAACGCCTATCTCTGTTATTGAAGCTACTGCAAGGGTATCAGGTGCTTCTAAATCATTGCTTGTTAAAATGGCTAATGACTTTCAAAAAGATGCTTCTAAAAAATTACGTGACCTAAAATTATCTAAAGATATAGTAAAACAAATTTCTATAGCGACAACTCGTGAAGCTGCTACAGAAACAGTGCAGACTGCTATTGAAGAAGTAGCAGCAGTATATGGGACTAGTGTTGAAATAAACCCTACTGCATTTAAAGAAGCTCTTATAACATCAGCAATAGTAGGTGGTGTATTTGGTACAAGTTTTGCAGCACCAAGTGCATTAAAACAAGCTAATGATAGAGCAAAAATACTTTACGATGTAAGTAATGCAGAGAAGGCAAGAAGCGATTTAGATGAATTTGCTTTACAAGATCAAGCGCCTGGGGTGAATGCAAGAGGAGAGCAAAAACCACCTGTAACTGTTGATGATGTTTTATTTGAGTTCCAAACTCATACTGTAACAGGCAAAGAAGATAAGAGTTATGAGGATAGAGCTAAAGGGGGCCAGGAGGCTAGAGAGTCACAGGGGTTCCTTAAAAGATCCGCAGAAGCACTTATGAATAGACCCGGTGGCCTCTGGCGAGCTATGACAGTAAACATGGTTGACAAAATAGGTTTAAAAACTAAAGATGGTCTACGCAGAGTATCAATGAGTAGGTTTGGATCTTTGTTTGCAGAACTAGCAGTCAATTCAGGTTTATCTCATCAAGAATGGATACAAGAAACTCGTGGTGAACTCACAGCAGGTGTACCTTCTGCTGATAATGTTGCACAAACATTAGGAGTTAACGTAAGGACTGCCAACCGCATAATAAGGCAGGCAATAGAAGATAAAGCTATGGGGATAGACTACACTGGACCTAAGGCCGATAAAGTTGCTGTTATATTAGAGGCTTATAAAGAAGCTCAAGTTAAATTAATTGAAAAATACAAAAGGTTGGGGCTTAATGATGAAGCAGCTGCATTAATTGGGGATTATGCTATACTAACTACTAGAGGTTTAGAACAAAAAGCTATTAAGAATGATAGAGAAGGCTTTCAAAGAGCTTTATCTAAGATTATAGCGGGTTCAGACAAGAATTCAGACCCTAAAAGTTCATTTAACGTAGCATTAGCTAATGACTATATAGAAAGATTATTAGGAGCTAATTCTAGAGAAACAGCCTTAGAGTTAAACAAAACTTACGATATGTCTGATGGTAGTTTATCTCCTTATATGAATAAGAATTTATTAGGTTCATACAGAGATGGTATTGCTAACATAGCTAAGTATGCAGGTGATTTAAAATACTTAGGTAAAAATAAGTCAATATTAACTAATGCACTTAATAAGATGATTCAGGAAGGTGAAATAAGCGAAGCTGAGGCCAATGAGTTGGCAGCAGATATGCAAGACTATATGGAGATAGCCAATGGCGATTATGGTGCTTGGGATAGTCCTTGGATTAAGAGTGTACAAGACAATTTAATACTTGTAACTTTTTTAAGAGGCATGGGATTCTCTGCATTAGCATCATGGCCAGAGTTAGGTCTAACGCAATTAGGTGTACCAGAAGAAATTGCATTTAAACATATGTCTGCTCACGCTAAAGAGGGTGCTAAGAGTCTTGCTGAATACATGAACTTTATGGCTTCTAGTATCCCTGGCTCTCCTATATCTAGGAAAATATACAGTAAAGAAGATATAGAAACAATGCAGAATGACACAGGAAATGTAAGAAATAATTTACTTGAAGAATTAGGCTACAAAGGTGATGCTGGTAGTGCAGTCCGCCAACAAGGTATAGAAATTACTAACTGGCAACAAACACTAGCTAATATCTATGCTAAAGTTGTAGGATTAAATAATATTACTGACTACACTCGTGGCATTAGGGCAGCTATGTCTGCTGATGTTGTAAGTTATTATGCAGATATATTAGCTAATGACCCTAACGGGGAGACTAACATGGGTAGGGAAGCCTTTACCGAGTTAAGATCTTTAGGTGTAGAAATACCTTTCATAACATCTTTACATAATAGATGGAAAGAAGATCCTACTAAATCTTTTGAAGACAATGCAGAAGGCAGAGCAGAAAGAACTAGATTTCAGAAAAACCTTAAGTATGCAGCATTAAGATTTGTAGATCAAGCTATGGTCAACCCCTTACCCGGTCGTGTACCTAAAGGTTATAAGTTACAAAAGCTAGCTATATTTAATCAATTTCAAGGATACATAGCTAACTTTACTTCTAAAATACTACCTAGGATATTAGGCCAAATAACTAGTGGTGCTCCAGGCATGACTACTAATGCAGTGGCTACTTCTATGGCTATGGTAGCGGCAGCAATGTTAGCTACTATGCTTAGAGATGAGATTAAATACGGGGAAACGACACCCTACTTAGACGACTATGATAAATTTAGACGTGTAATATTCTCTAGTGGTTTGTTAGGCTCTAGCGAGCGCTTACTACAAGGTATATCTCCTTTATATGGTAGCCGTTCTGCAATACCTGCAGGTGATAATGCCATTACTAGAGGTATATCTAGCTCTATTGATGGTTTATTAGGGGAAGCTGCAGCTTATGGCACAGTAAAAGATATAGTTGGAGGAGCTTATGAGCTTGGATTTGGTGATAATAGAGCAGGAGTTAAGAAGGCATTAAAGATGCTACCCATAACAGGCTCTATCAACCAATTCAATGACAGTATATTAGACTCAATGAATTTTAAAGGAAATTAATCATGGCAATACTCACAACAAGTACTACAGCTGCCCAAGAAGCTAGTAGAGTTGAGGCAGAAAAAAGAGCAGCCTTCGTAGCAATGAGAAATGAAGAACGTAGGCTACGCGATACTTCTGCTGCACCTTTAAGTACTCCTGCTAACGAGAGAGTGCCCGGCATACTCAATACTAGAGATGGTTTTACAGGGCCTATAGGTTCTAGTGGTTACATGGACCTAGCCGAAGGTCCAGTGCCAGAAATTGATAGAGTTAGGGTAGAAGAAGTCGAAGGCTCTGAAAATTATATGCAGGACATGGGTCGTTACACTTCAGAGAAAAACTTAACTCCAGCTCAATTAGAAAAAATAAATCAAGAAGGTGGTTATAAGAATATAGGTACTGATGTATCCGTATATGATGGTAAAAACGAAGATGGTCAGAATCAGTTTAAAGAAGTTACTAAATCTATGTTTGAAGAGGATGCTGCAAGGACTGCACTTCCTGACCCTGCAGGTATTCTTGATATAGAAAAATTATCAGATGAGAAAATTTACGGCAACAGTTTTGCGTTAGTTAATACTGATTCAGCTGATAAGGCAAGTGGACAGCTGTATGACATGATAGATTATTTAAGCCAAGCAACTAACCCTGAAGCAACTGGTGAATTGGCTAAAAGTAGGGGCTATAATCAATCATTTTCAGAGAGTGTAGGAAAAATTAATCTGGATAAGGAAACATTGGCTAATATATTTGTATTAGCTAACGCAGGGGCTTTAAAAACACAATCGTCTTATGTTAGAGGTAAGGTAACAGGGGCTTACTCTATTACATCAGGGGATATGGAATCTTATGGCTTTGAGTACATGGGCAAGAAAGACGAGTCTCAAGTAGGCCTTACAACAGAGGGTATGGTTGCTACAATCGCAGGACGTCTTAAAAGATTGTTGTCTTTAGCAAAAGTAGATCAAGGCAGTATAGAACCAAGAGATTATCAAGAGATGGCCTCGGGTTTATTACAGCAAACATTTAATTCTGGGCAAATGAATAGAACTGTTATTAACGGAAGGCAAACGTTAGCTCCTAGAGGTAATCATTTAGGAGACCTATTAGGTACTCAAAGTGATGTGCTAGTTGGTGCTAATATAGAGAACGCTGTACAGAAAGTTCCAGGGGCTATGGCTTCCTCTAACACATTAGAAGGGACTACACCGGGCAGGGAAGGTAAAAAAAGTCCTTCAGGTAAAAACGCACCTGTTCAACCAAGTGTAGATGCAGCTAAAGATATTATGGGTCACATGGCTTTTGGTATAGATCCAGATATAATGACTTCTACATACATACAAGTTTCAGATATGTTACAAAACTTGGTGGTAGGAAATACCAGTACTGATCCCAATAATTCTGAACAGCTTACCCACAGTACTAGTGCTTTTGCATCTGAGTTTAATATGGATTTAGAACATTCAAAGGCAGAGTATTTAGGTAAGGTTATTGCAGCAAGGGCAGAGGGTGTTCAAGAAAAATCTAGAATTGCACATGATCAAAACAAGATTACCAATACTAGAATGGATGAGATGCTAAAGAATTTAAATAAACAGTTAAAGCTTTTGAAAGAAGGTAGGTTTGCAGAAGCCAGTGAAGCTTTCTATTACACTTTTGGCAACGGAGATATTAACGGACGTATCTATAACACCACTAATAATGGTAATTACACTTTAGATAAACAATTTGCTCGTCAAATTCAAAAAGCTAAGATTAATCCTAGAATAGAAGTTAGTAAAGAAGACTTTGCAAAGAAAAATAGTAAAATAAATAAAGCAGCTAAAAGTTTGTTTGATGCAGAAGGAAATCCCGAATCTTTTAATAGAATAGCTACTGGAATGGGGGCAGCAACAGAAGCAGAAGTATCTTTTCGTGTAGCTCAAGTAATAACTATACTGAAAGATGCTAAACATGCAAGGAAAGAAGCTGGTAAAGGTATAAGCACTCCTCACGGGGACCAAGCAATACAGTTAGCAAACGCTACTGGATTAACAGGTCTTAGTAATATTTCTATGAAAGCTTTATACAATGGCTATTTAGCAGTTAATTCTGGTAACAATAATTTATTGTTAACCAGTCATTTTGCATCTCAAGGAGCAGAATTACGTAGTTCCTTAGATAATATAAATAGAGACATTATGTCCTTAAAAGTAATACCTTTTGACATAAACAGCAACGCAAGAGAAAGAACTGAACAGGCCTTGGCAGAATGGGGTGATATAAAAACTTCTGATTTAGGGCCATTAGAAAAATATGCCAATCAACGTGGTGAAATGCGTCAACAAATGTCCATACGTGATAATGCATTAAAGTATATGAATGCGTATAACAAGGTTGTAGATGAAATCACAGGATTAGAAGCTAACCCTAATGTAGAATTAGATTTTGAAATAGAGTTAGATGCTACTCAATCAGGACCTATGTTACAAGCGTTAATAGCTCCAGGTATAACTGCCTCTGACACTAGAGATGCTTTAGGGTATAGGACTAACAATACTGGTGGTGATTTAAGAGACAAAGGAAAAGACATGCTGCTTAATGGCAGTGTTGTGTCAACTGTATTTACAGGAGATCCTGAGTCTGGGCATAGGTGGCAAAAAATAATTTCTAATTCTTTAAAAGGTGATAGAGCAGGGGTAGGTAGAGAGTTATTATTAAAACAAACTATAATGCAATACTACTACGGCAAGCCTGCTGGAATGTTTGGTGATATAGCGGAAGAATTTTTAGGTTATTTTAATGAAGATATTGATGCAGATACCTTATTAAAAACTTTAAGTGCTACAGAGAGAGTAGATGCTGTAAAATTAATAATTGCAGGTATGTTAGAGCATCCTACGTTTGATAACAACTACATTGATACTATGAAAAATTTAGGGCGGCATTTAGCTCTAACAGGTTCTGATTTAATTTTAGACGGGCCTGCAGGTCCTATTAATCTTACGATGGAGAGTTTACAGCAAGCCTTTATTGACAGTTATAATGAAGACGGGACTCCAAGCGCACTTGAGCTAGATATTATTGAAATATTTGATCAAAATGAAGAAGCCTTTAAGTTTAGTGTTACTAACAAAACTACTAATAGCTACGCTAGTAAGCCTGGGAACTTTAATCCAACTAAACCTACATCAGGTGCTAACTATCAATCCTCCCCCGGAAGACGATTGGCAGACTCTATAGGTGTATTAATAGTGCATCAACTAGATAATGCTGCTATGAATCATACTATTAATATAGTTAATAAAAATCGTGGTCGTAATAATCCTCTACCCGCAAAAGTTATTTACGATGCTGTAATTACTAATGCGGCAGGGCTATTAAGGTACTCTCATGCTTATAATAACGAATCAATACCCATGATTGAAAAATGGAACTTTGGTAAGTCTTTAGATAAGCTTATGAAGAAGGCAGCTAGTGACTTTGAATTAAAAACAAGGGATGTAGAAAATTTTAACATAAGTGTTATAGAAGGTCAAGACGGTAATTTACATGGTGTTGATAGGTATTCTGTACTTACTACTTGGATGGATCAGTACTATCATAACATGCCAAATCCTAATGAATTGAAGTATAAGAATAATCAGAGTTTGTATCTTAAAAAGAAGGCTGAGTATGCTAACTCGGGTATAGAAAGTTTTGTTAAAGCTTCCAAAGCTAGTAATGAAAGTATAAAACCTGGAGAGGCCAATGGCTATTTGCCTCCTATATATAACCCAGATTATTTAGAGAATGGAGTAATAGGTAGCGAAGACGTTTTAATACTTAACGCTTCTGAAAGAGCTAACATGACTCTTAATAGAGACGAGTTTAGAACTTTGTTTAAATTATTTACACAAAAACATAAGGGTATGTTAGATACCTTTATAAAAGATATTGAAAATAATAAGGCAAAGCTAAGAGAATTAGGAATAACTCAAATTGCTCATTTAACTGGCGGTTAAAAAAAAATCCCCATAAAGATACATTAAGTATCCTTATGGGGAATTTTTTATTTATTCTCTGATCTACGAGTTTTTAAGGCTCTCGATATTCTTTGATTAGCTTTGGATCTTTCTGCACTCGCTATCTTTTTAGCTTTTAACTCAGAAACACCTTGTGACATTAAAGTATTCATAGTCATACCATATTGTGAATTGACTATAGCTGAATTTATTTTAGGGTTGTAAGCTAATTTAGGGTCTAGCTTATATTGTTTAACGAGGACAGAGTCATCTATATCTTCATTAAATATATTATAGCTTCTACCTTTTTCTACTAATTCTTCTTCAAACATTTGTATTCTCCATCCTCCAACTATTAAGTAAACCTTGGTCTGCTAGCAATAGTTGGATATGCTTTAAGGCTTTAGTAGGGTTTTCATGTGTAGAAATGTACACATCATTTATTTCTCTGTTGTACATTAATGAT
>Ga0307993_1000758_pt1 | contig 11086 bp, 9 predicted proteins | sample EllFjometagen260_FD_203163 | JGI IMG/M metagenome (GOLD analysis project Ga0307993, IMG submission 203163) | Marine microbial communities from Ellis Fjord, Antarctic Ocean - #260 | ecosystem: Environmental > Aquatic > Marine > Unclassified | place: Southern Ocean | collected 2014-11-02 | reverse complement strand
TGTCATCTTTTTTAATGGCCTTATTGTTTTGGTTAGCATTGCGCTGGGAAGCTGAAATGCACAAACCACAAGGTAATAAGTGGCTGCTACTTATAAGTTTTGTAGTTGGTCTTTCATTTGGCGTACATATACTGTCTCTACTGGTAATTCCTTCAATAGTATTTATCTACTTTTATAAGAACTATAAGGATATAACTCCAAAAAAATTCATCCTTGCAAATATTTCATCAATTACCGTTTTACTTTTTGTATTTAAATTTTTATTTCCATTTACATTAAAATATTTTAGTGCTTTAGAGTTGTTTTTTGTGAACTCGATTGGATTACCCTTTAATTCTGGGAGTATTATAGCAATGCTACTATTAATAGTAGCATTCTACTTTGGATTAAATTACACACGGAAAAAAGATTTAATACATGCAAACACATTAATACTTTCAGTACTCTTTGTTATGATTGGATTTTCTTCTTGGTTAATGTTGCCAATTAGAGCCAATGCAAACACAACAATAAACGAAAACAATCCTTCGAGTGCTAGAGAGTTATTAGCCTATTATAATCGTGAGCAATATGGAGATGCTAGTGTGTTTTATGATAAATATTACTCGCTGTATTACAAACGAGAGCAAGATAAAACCGAACCATTTGTAGATGACAAGCCAAAATATGAAAAGGATAAAAAGACTGGGAAATATATAATCGTTAATGATTATAAAAATGCCAATCCAAATTTTAGTGACCGTCACAAAGGGATTATTCCGAGAATGGTTGATCCATCTCCAAGCGTAGTCAGAAATTACAAAGCTATTGCTGGAATTCCTCAAAGTAGTAAAAGACGCCCAACTTTTATTGAGAATATTACTTTTATGGTAGATTATCAGTTTGGGTACATGTATGGTCGATATTTTATGTGGAATTTTGTTGGAAGACAAAACGATATTCAAGGAAAATTAGACATTCATGATGGAAACTGGCTAAGTGGAATTGACTTTATAGACGAAATACGTTTGGGCCCTCAATCAAATTTACCTGAAGACATTGCAGACAATAAAGGTCGAAACACCTATTATTTCTTTCCATTTATTTTAGGGATAATTGGCCTTGTATTCCAATTAAAAAAAGATAAAAATAACTTTTACACATTGCTCCTTTTCTTTGCTTTTACAGGCTTAGCAATTATATTTTACACAAACCCTAAACCTTTTGAACCAAGAGAAAGAGATTATGCAATTGTAGGGTCCTTTTATATTTTTGCAATTTGGATAGGCTTTGGAGTGCTCTCTCTTTATGAAACCTTAAAAGAAGTTGCTCCTAAAAAAATTGTAGCAATTGGTAGCACAACACTTTGCTTATTGACAGTTCCTGTTTTAATGGCATTTCAAAATTGGGATGACCATGATCGTTCTGGAAGATACACATCTCATTTAAATGCTAAAGCATATTTAGACTCTTGCCAAGAAAACGCAATTATGTTTACCATTGGAGACAATGACACATTCCCTCTTTGGTATATGCAAGAAGTTGAAGATTACAGAACAGATATCAAATTGGTGAACTCAAGTCTTTTTGCGACAGATTGGTATATAGATCAAATGAAAAGAGCGACCTATAAGGCTCCTCCAATACCATCTCAACTTGAACATGATGAATATAGATATGGTACTATGGATTTAGTCTATCACGTACCTCCATCAGCTCAGTTTCAAGATAGTATTATTTCTATCGATTATTTTATGCGTTGGATTCAAAGTAAAAAGGAGGTTACTTTAGTTGAAACTATTAATGACAAACTGGAAAAAACATATCCAACTAATAAAATCCGTATTCCTGTGAATAAAGAAATGGTTTTAAAAAATGGAATTGTAAAACCTGAAGATGCTGATTTAATTGTACCATATATTGATATTGAAATTGATCCAAGTGCTTTATCTAAAAACAGATTGTTAATGTTAGATATACTCGCAAATAATAATTGGGAACGACCAATTTATTTTACAGGTGGTGCTAGTGCTGACGATGAGTATATATGGCTAAAAGATTATTTACAATTAGATGGTGTAGCGTTTAAATTAGTTCCTATTAGAACTCCACTGAACGATGCTAGTTTATTTGATATGGGAAGGCTTGATGCAGACCTCAATTACGAATATTGGAAAAATATTGATTGGAAGAATATCAATGACGGTAAAATATATTTAGATCCTGAATCTCGTAGAAATGCGGTGTCATTTAGGAATAATATCTCCAGAACAGTAGAAGCGCTAATCAATAAAGAAGAATTAGAGAAGGCTGAAGAACTTTTAGACATGTCATTAGAAAAAATGCCTGTCGATGGCTTCTTACATTACGGAATGTTATTAGGTTATCCTGATGCTTATTATAAATTAAAAAAGACTGATAAAGCACGTAAAGTAAGTTTAGAATTAATTCGTAAATTTGAACAAAACTTAGAGTATTATAGTCAGTTTGAAGAGATGTCAATATCAGTTGTATTTGATAACATAGAAAATAATCTATTGATGTATGATCAAATTGTAAAAACAACTGTAAGGTATGATACAGATGAATTTGGTGATAGCATCAAAGACAGATATATTAAACAATTAGAATTATTTAGTAGTTTATTAGAAGAATAAATATGTCATTTTACCTAACCAAAATTCCAACTATAATTCAACTAATATTCAAGAATTATAGTTGGAATTTTCCTTTTTCTAAAAATGATCAAAAAACTATTTATTTAACTTTTGATGATGGTCCTACAGAAGGAATTACTGAATGGACTTTAAATGAATTAAAGAAGTACAATGCAAAAGCCACTTTTTTTTGTATTGGAAAAAATATTGAGAATCATCCTGGAGTTTATCAAAGAATAATCAACGAAGGACATTCTATTGGAAATCATACTCACAATCATTTAAATGGTTGGAAAAGTAGCAATGCTACCTATTTAAAGAATATTGAATTGGCTGATAAAGCAATTCAAAAGTTCAATAAATCGAATCTGAAAATAATAAATTCAGAACAACTCTTTCGCCCTCCTTATGGAAAAATAAAACCTCTACAAGCAAGTAAGCTCAGAGAAAATGGATATAAAATAATTATGTGGGATGTTTTAAGTGCCGATTTTGATCAGAAAATAACTGTCGAAAAATGCCTTAAGAATGTAATTGAAAATACGAAAAACGGCAGTATTGTTGTATTTCATGATAGCATAAAAGCATCAGAAAACTTAAAATATACGCTTCCAAAAGTTTTGGGTTATTTTAGTAACAAAGGGTACGTTTTTAAACGTATTGCTCAACAAGATTAATCAATGTATTAGCGTCCTGCTCTCCTGTTTGTCGCCATTTCATTTCACCTTCTTTGTAAATTATAAATGTTGGATTTCCTTTAATTCTTAGCGCATTTGCAAGAATTTCATTTTTATCAACATCTATTTTAATTACTTTTGCTTTATCACCAAGAGCAGCGGCAACATCACGCAGCACAGAATGCAAATCGTCAGAAGCGTCTTTCCAGTCAGTATAAAAGTCTATTAATACTGGAATATTTGAACCAATTATCTCTCCAAATTTAGCCATAAAATTTTTAATCTCCTTTTTCATTAAACTCAAAATACAGATGAAATATTCTAATTATCTGTACCTCAACTATATTATAATTAACAAATATAATATTTTTTATACATATTTACAACTATTATTAATTCCCATATTGTTAAATCAATCTTAAAATTTAAAAAAGAAAAGAAAAAACCGAAGTTTTCACTTCGGTTTTTTTTATTAATCTGCAAACTTTAATTCTCCTTTTGATTCAAGTTCTTTAAACTTTTTAACGGGCGTTTTGGAAGACAATCTGAAGCTGTAGCAAAGTTCCCGGATTTATTGGGTATAGGTCTTGCAGAAGACACTGGAATGATTATTAAAAACGGTAATGACTGTACAGTAATTGGTTCTGGAATGGTCATTATTTTTGATGGAAAAACATTGACGCACAATAACGAAAAAGTTTTAAAAGAAGGTACTCCTATGACTATGGCAAACCTAACTGTACATGTACTTTCTAATAGTGACCAATATGATATTAAAAATAGAAAAGTCGAAGCTTTACCTATTGAGGCTCCGTTTATTTAAACAAATTTCTTTGAAAAAAGGAATTTCATCTCCTTCCTTAACGTGGAAATCGAGATAGATTTTATATTTTTAGTGTACATTTATGAGATTCCTGCCATCGCAGGAATTCTACTTATAAATCAACACCTCTTCTTTCCCGTTTGAAGACTTACTTGCTCTGTACATCCCTTCAGTATTAAAAGGCATTGCAATATTTCCTTTGGTGTCAACAGCAATTAATCCACCATCTCCGTTTATTTCCAAAATGCGTTTGTAAATCACCTCATCTGAAGCTTCTTTTAATGTCATGTTTTTATGCTCCATTAAGCAAGCCACATCATAAGCTACAACTCCTCGAATAAAAAACTCTCCGCTTCCTGTACACGAAATTGCGCACGTTTTATTATTGGCATAATTTCCCGCTCCAATCATTGGACTATCTCCTACTCTTCCCCATTTTTTATTGGTCATTCCTCCTGTAGAGGTTGCCGCAGCAATATTTCCGTTTTGATCACAAGCAACTGCTCCAACAGTTCCAAACTTTGAATCTTTTTTCACCGAATGATCTAATTGAAAACTATCCGTATCTTTTATTTGTTTCCATTGATCATGACGAAACTTGTCATAAAAATAAGAATCCTCTTCTATTTTATAGTTTAGTTGTTTTGCAAACTGCATTGCGCCATCTCCAGCCAAAAAAACGTGTTCACTTTTTTGCATCACGTCTTTTGCCAAAGAAACAGGGTTTTTAATTCCGCTTATCAAAGAGACTGCACCAGCATTTAATGTTTTTCCATCCATAATAGATGCATCCATTTCATGAGTTTCTGTTGCTGTGAATACACTTCCTTTACCTGCATTAAACAAATGAGAATTTTCTAATATCACGACCGCTTCCTCCACTGCTTCAACAGCAGAACCTCCGTTTACTAATATTAAATATCCAGTATCTAAGGCTCGTTTTAAAGCGCCTTTATATTCTTGTTCTTTTTCCGGAGTCATCATTCCTTTTACCAATGTTCCTGCTCCACCGTGTATGGCTATTGAAAATGTATTCATATCTAATTTTAAAAATGGAAAATTACAAATTGTAATTCAATTAGATAAATAAGTTTCGTAATTTTATAACTTTATTATATATACCAAATGTCAGAAAAAAAACGTCTTTTTTTAGTTGATGCTTTCGCATTGATTTTCCGCGGATACTACGCCTTTATAAAAAACCCAAGAATAAACTCAAAAGGTCTGGATACCTCAGCAATTATGGGGTTCATGAATTCTTTATTGGATGTTATAAAACGTGAGCGTCCCGATCATTTAGCCGTGTGTTTTGACAAAGGTGGAAGTGTTGCTAGGAAAGAGGCTTTTACAGAATACAAGGCAAATAGAGATGCAACTCCTGAAGCAATAAAAATCGCTATCCCTTATATTTATGAGATTCTCAAAGCAATGCAAATACCAATAATGGTAAAAGAAGGTTTTGAAGCAGATGATGTGATTGGAACATTGGCAAAAAAAGCAGAAAAAGAAGGATATCAAACTTTTATGGTGACTCCTGATAAAGATTTTGCACAACTAGTAAGTGAAAATATATTTATGTACCGACCAATGTTTGGTGGCGGATATGAAACTTGGGGAATTCCTGAAGTTCAAAATAAATTTGGAGTAGAAACACCTGAACAAGTCATAGATTTTTTAGGAATGATGGGAGATAGTGCCGACAATATTCCAGGTCTTCCTGGAGTTGGTGAAAAAACTGCCAAGAAATTCATTGCTACTTATGGAAGTATGGAAAATTTATTAGCCAATACACATGAGCTAAAAGGAAAGATGAAAGAGAAAGTGGAAGGCGCTAAAGAATTAGGCCTCCTTTCTAAAGAATTGGCAAGAATCATTTTAGATGTTCCTGTAGAATTTAATTTTGCTGATTTTGAACTTACACAACCTGATGTACCAGAAGTAACTAAAATCTTTACAGATTTAGAATTTAGACGTTTAATTGTCAATTTCACGAATACTTTTAAAGTTAAAACAGACGTTAATGACAAGCCTACATCAAGTAGTGAAGTGCAAACTAAAGACACTAAAAAAGTAATTGCTGAACCTTCTCAATTAGACCTGTTCGCCGCACCAACTTCCTCTAGCCAAGAACCAGAAACAATTTCTGGATTTAAAGAAGCCAAAAATGTCAATCATTTTTATCAGCATATAAATAATGAGTTGTCTAGAAAACTCCTAATTAAAAAATTATTACAGCAAAAATCTGTGTGTTTTGATACCGAAACAACTGGACTTAATGCTTTAAAGGCATCGTTAGTAGGTATTTCATTTTCTTATGAAAAAGGGAAAGGATATTATGTGCCATTTACTGGAACTACAGATGAAATCAAACAAGCACTTGAAGAATTCAGATCGTTTTTTGAAGATGAATCTATCGAAAAAGTTGGTCAGAATATCAAGTATGACATCAAGGTATTACATACCTATTCTATAGTAGTCAAAGGGCCTATTTTTGACACTATGCTCGCGCATTATTTGATCAATCCTGATATGAGACACAACATGAATGTGCTTGCTGAAACGTATCTAAATTACCAACCAATTGCAATCGAATCTTTGATTGGTAAAAAAGGAAAAAATCAACGTTCAATGAGCGACATAAGCATTGAAGAAATAACTGAATACGCAGTTGAAGATGCAGATATAACACTACAACTTAAAGAAATTTTTGAAAAAGAATTAGAAAAAAATAACTTAACAAAGTTGTTTAAAGAAATAGAAATCCCTTTAGTCAAAGTTTTATCTGAAATGGAAATTGAAGGTGTAAATGTTGATGGTGAATTTCTAAAGGGTCTTTCTAAAGACCTCACAAAAGACATTCTAGATCTAGAAAGTAAAATATATGGTGAAGCAAATATTGAGTTCAATTTAGCATCTCCAAAACAACTTGGAGAAGTGCTTTTTGATCATTTAAAATTGGTAGACAAACCCAAAAAGACAAAAACTGGACAATACAAAACTAGTGAAGATGTGCTTTCTTATCTTGCAAATGATCATGAAATTGTTGCGCATATTTTAAAATGGCGTGGATTGATAAAATTGAAAAACACCTACGTAGATGCTTTGCCTAACGAAATAGACGCATCAACAAAAAGAATACACACAAACTATAGTCAAGCTGTAGCTGCAACTGGTAGACTGAGTTCTAATAATCCTAATTTACAGAATATTCCTATCAGAACAGAACGAGGAAGGCAAGTTAGAAAAGCATTTGTTCCAAGAAATGAAAATTATGTTCTTTTAGCTGCAGATTATTCTCAAATAGAGTTGCGTCTAATAGCAGAATTAAGTGGTGACGAGGCAATGAAAAATTCATTTCTAAACGGAGAAGATATTCATAAAGCCACTGCTGCAAATGTTTTCAATATTCCTCTTGATGAAGTTACAAGAGAACAAAGAAGTCATGCAAAAACCGTTAATTTTGGTATTATTTATGGTGTTTCTGCTTTTGGATTAAGCAATCAAACCAACTTAAGTAGAAAGGAAGCCAAAGAGTTAATTGAAAATTATTATCTGTCGTATCCCACACTAAAAAACTACATTTCAAAACAAGTAGATTTTGCGAGAGATAACGGATATGTAGAAACCCTTTTAGGGCGTCGTAGATACTTAAAGAATATTAACTCTCAAAATGCAATGGTGCGTTCTGGCGATGAACGAAATGCAGTAAATGCTCCGATTCAAGGAAGTGCTGCCGATATTATTAAGATTGCAATGATACATATTCAAAACCTTCTTCAGAAAGGAAATTACAAATCAAAAATGCTACTTCAGGTTCATGATGAATTGGTTTTTGATATTCACAAAGATGAGTTAGAAGTATTAAAGCCAATTATAAAATACGAAATGGAGAATGCCTATAAACTATCTATCCCTCTTGATGTTGATTTAGACATTGGTGAAAACTGGTTAGATGCGCATTAGATTACTACATTTTTACAGGTGCTTTTCACCCGTCTTTTTACGCTTTTATTTACTTCAAAACAATAACATAAAATACTCTGAAACTCTGTTTGTTATCTAAATTATTGTTTGTACATTTGCACTCCCTTTTTAGAGGGATAAAACAAATTATTAATTAGACAAAAACTAAAGTGTATGAACACATTAAGTTACAAAACAGTATCGGCAAACAAGGCTACCGTAAACAAGGAGTGGTTGGTTGTTGATGCGGACGGACAAACATTGGGTCGTTTTGCTTCTAAAGTAGCGATGCTAGTTAGAGGTAAATACAAGCCTAATTTCACCCCTCACGTAGATTGTGGTGACAATGTAATTGTTATTAATGCTGAAAAAATTCAGTTAACTGGAAAAAAATGGACAGATAAATCTTATATCCGTCACACAGGTTATCCAGGAGGTCAAAGATCACTAACTGCAACAGAAATGTTTGGAAAAGATCCAGCACGTCTTGTTGAAAAAGCAGTAAAAGGAATGTTACCAAAAAACAAATTAGGTAGCGCATTGTACAAAAATTTATATGTATACGCTGGTGCAGAACACAATCAAGATGCACAAAAGCCGAAAACATTTAACCTTAACGATCTTAGATAATAATGGAAATTATACACAAAATAGGTAGAAGAAAAACCGCTGTAGCGCGTGTTTATCTTTCTGAAGGAAAAGGAAATATTGTTATTAAGAATAGAAAAAATAGCAATTATAAAGACGTTAAGGAATACTTTACTACATCAACTTTACAGTATAAAGTAAATCAACCTTTAATGTTAACTGATAACGAAAAAGCATTTGATATTAAAGTAAGTGTTTTTGGAGGAGGAATTACTGGACAAGCAGAAGCTATTCGTTTAGGAATCTCTAGAGCTTTATGTGAATTAGACCCAGAAAATCGTACGATTTTAAAACCAGAAGGATTACTTACAAGAGATCCAAGAATGGTTGAACGTAAGAAATTTGGTCAAAAGAAAGCACGTAAGAAATTCCAATTCTCTAAACGTTAATCTTTACACAAACTTAATTAAAAATAAATTTCAAATGTTGTTAATGTTTAGCATCTAAATAATTAAGACTGATAGATAAATCGCTACTTAATTATTGCTACCACAACGAAAGTAAACTAAAATAAAAATGGCAAACATCGATATTAAAGAATTATTAGACGCAGGTGTACACTTTGGACACTTAACAAGAAAATGGGATCCAAATATGGCTCCGTATATTTATACAGAGCGTAATGGAGTACACATTATTGACTTGTACAAAACAGCTGCAAAAATGGAAGAAGCTGCAAAAGCTTTAGGTAAAATTGCTGCTTCTGGAAGAAAAATCTTATTTGTTGCAACTAAAAAGCAAGCGAAAGATATCGTTGCTGAAAAAGCTGCGAGTGTAAACATGCCTTTCATTACTGAAAGATGGCCTGGAGGAATGTTGACAAACTTTATTACTATCAGAAAAGCTGTTAAGAAAATGTCTCTTATTGATAGAATGAAACTAGATGGATCTTTTGATGCACTTTCTAAAAGAGAAAAATTACAGATTAACCGTCAACGTGCAAAATTAGAAAAGAATTTAGGTTCTATTACTGAAATGACTCGTTTACCTGGAGCAATCTTTGTAGTTGATATCAAAAAAGAGCACATTGCTATTACTGAAGCTCAAAAATTAAATATTCCAATTTTTGCAATGGTAGATACAAACTCAAACCCTAAACCAGTTGATTTTGTAATACCTTCAAATGATGATGCTTCAAAATCTATTGATAAAATTTTATCATATGTTTCTGAATCTATCATTGAAGGATTAGCTAACAGAAAAGCTAGTAAAGAAAAAGAGGTTGTTGCTAAGAAAGAAGCTACTGCTTAATTAAAACAATTATTAAACTATCTCTTATAAATTTATAAGAGATAGTTATAACAAAATAAAGAATAAAAAAATGGCAAATATTACTGCTGCAGATGTAAAGAAATTACGTGCTATAACAGGCGCTGGAATGATGGATTGCAAAAATGCTTTAGTTGAAGCTGAATGTGATTTTGACAAAGCAATTGAAGTTCTTCGTAAAAAAGGACAAAAAATTGCTGCTAAAAGAGCAGATAGAGAATCAACTGAAGGAGTTGCAATTGCAAAAATAAATGATACTAATACTGAAGGTGTTGCAATCGTTTTAGCTTGTGAAACTGACTTTGTTGGTAAAAATGATAGTTTTGTTGCTTTAGCAAATCAATTTGCAGATATAGCAATGAATTTTGATTCAAAAGAAGATTTCTTAGCTGCTGATTTCGGAGGAATGACAGTTGCTGAAAAATTAATTGAGCAAACTGGAGTTATCGGTGAAAAATTAGACATTACTGCTTTTGAAAAAGTACAAGCTCCTTTTGTAGGTTCTTATGTACACGGTAATAAAATTGCTGCAATCGTAGGATTATCTAGCGCTGTTGACAAAGCAGACGTATTAACCAAAGACCTTGCTATGCAAGCTGCATCTATGGGTGCAACTACATTATCTTACAAAGATTTTGATCCAGCATTTGTTGCTTCTGAAACTGAAGCTAGAATTGCTGTAATTGAAAAAGAAAATATTGAGTTAGGTAGATTAGGGAAAACTCTAAAAAATGTTCCTCAGTACATTTCTATGGCTCAATTAACTGCTGATGTTATTACACAAGCTGAAGATGTTGCTAAAGCAGAATTGAAAGCAGAAGGTAAACCAGAACAAATTTGGGATAGAATTCTTCCAGGTAAATTAGAAAGATTTATTTCTGATAATACTACGTTAGATCAAGAACAATGTTTGTTAGATCAAAACTTTATTAAAGACGAAAAGAAAAGCGTTGCAGACTACGTAAACTCTTATGGAGATGTATCTGTCGCTACTTTTTCTAGAGTTGCTTTAGGGTAATTTTAGTTCTAAATAATATAAAAAGTCCTGATGTAAATCAGGACTTTTTTTG
>Ga0307993_1000755_pt1 | contig 11093 bp, 15 predicted proteins | sample EllFjometagen260_FD_203163 | JGI IMG/M metagenome (GOLD analysis project Ga0307993, IMG submission 203163) | Marine microbial communities from Ellis Fjord, Antarctic Ocean - #260 | ecosystem: Environmental > Aquatic > Marine > Unclassified | place: Southern Ocean | collected 2014-11-02 | reverse complement strand
AACAACGTGAACAGTTAGAGGGTTTTGTTGATTGGTTTAATGCCAACGATAAAACACAAGCAATATTAAGCGAGCGAATAGAAGAGTATTTGAAAACCCTCTAATTGTGGCTAACGTATCGCAGATAAGATTAGTTGCGTGAATTAAATCATACACTACGATTAGGTAGGTTTTAATAACTCCTATATATTTGTAGTATATTAATTAGGTCGGTAGTACGGCCATTAAAAATCAAGTAAAATGAATACATTAGTAATTAAGTACAAAGACATTCAGTTCAGTGTCAATCTGATTAAAGATGACACATCTATTAGGGTAGACAGCATAGATAACCCGAAAGACAATAAAATAGTAGAATCTTATAATGACGATGTCTTCTTTAGTAAGTTTTTAGGAGAATCGCATTTAATAGAGGAAACTCATACGGTTCACACTTCTATAAAACGCTCCTTTAGTAAGTACGCTAAAGACTTCACATCAGACGACAACGAAACGGAGTCTCCGCTTGGAGCAGTAGACCAAATTATACACGATACGGTTGGTCGTGCGTTAAGTAGTTCAAATACTAAAGAAAAAGTAGATGTACTTATTAAAGAGTTAATTAAGGAACACGGTATTGTACCGCATAAAACGGTTCTAGAAGTTAAATTTAGAGACCTACCTAAAAAAGATGTAGGGTTACAACATAAATCTTTTGCAGACGTATTAACTACTCTTTCGGCGGGTGTAAATATCGCTTTAGTTGGTCCAGCGGGTTCGGGAAAAACAACAATTGTTAGCAACGCAGCAGAGATATTAAAGTTAAGCTTCGCATCTCAATCAGTATCGGCTCAAAGCACGGTATTTGATTTCTTCGGGTACAAATCAGCAACAGGTAAGTATATAGGTACAATGTTTCGTGAGAAGTACGAAAACGGAGGTGTATTTTTATTAGATGAATTTGACGCAGGTAATCCCAACGTACTTGCCGCATTGAATCAAGCAACCGCAAACGGACATTGTCCTTTTCCCGATAAAATGATAGCAAAACACAAAGACTTCATAATCGTTATGGCGGGTAATACTTTTGGCGGAGGAGGTACTATTGACTATGTAGGTAGGAATAAGATTGACGCAGCAACCCTTGATAGGTTCGCATTTATATATATTGACTATGATGAAAAATTAGAAAACGCACTATCTTCTAACTCGGATTGGTGTAAGTTAGTTCAGCAATATAGGCAGAGAGCAATTGATAAAAAGGTAAGGACTATTATATCGCCCAGAGCAACGTTTAACGGTGAAAAATTATTGTCAGCAGGTTTACCTTTAAAAACTGTATTGGATATGATTATATTCAAAGGTCTGAACCAGGATGAACTTTCACTTTTAAAAATCTAATTATGAAAAATTATACAGATATTTTTACCTACACTGAATTTGTAGATAAGGCAATAAATAGAGAAATTCACAGCGGTAATAGAAACGGCTCAAGAACAGGTACAAAGGGTTTTACACAAAGCGAGTCTTTTGAAGAGACAGTTGATTTTGCTAAAAACGGTTGGGATTTAGGACTAGAGCAGTACAAGATAGAAGACGGTGTATTGACAAGCGGTACTACGCATCTTAACCCTAGTTTAGCAGGTTGTATTCCTCACGTTCAAAACTATATTATGGGATTCCCTCAGCAAATGTACGATTTATATGACGAGAGAGAATATAATTTACCTACATTAGACTTGGTAGTATCTTTAGGTTATGCGGGTAGCGTAAGGGGTTCAGACGCATTAAGATTTAGTAAGTCCTTAGTAGGGTATATCAATAAAATGTCATCAACTCACAATATAAGACTTACAGGTATATTTGCTACAAAGCAGGGGGGTAAGGCAGAGTACGATACTATTGTAACGTTAAAAGATTTCGATGAAGCTATGGTAGTAAATAATATTGCTTTCGCATTTCATCCTAGCTTTTTTAGAAGGCTTTGGTTTTCGATAGCAGAGTCAAAATCATATTTATCATCTGGTTACGGTCACTCTAGAAAAGATTATATATCTTCTATTTCTAAGGCAATTGACACGAGTAAATCAGATAAAGTAATCTACACAAAAGATTTAGGAGACATAGATAGTTTTACTTGGTCTCCCGAAGATATTGATAATGTAACTCATTAATAACAATAAGAGTGTTATACTTGGCACTCTTGTATAGGTAGAAGTGGCTACTACTATCTTCTACCGACCCCTCAGAAATGGGGGGTTTTTATTATAAAATAATACTACACTACGATTTTAATATATAGAAATCAATCAATAAATTTGAATATTAATTATAAATACAATGACATGAAAGAAACGGGAATAGACTGTATGAAGTACAGAAAATCAACTCACCTAGCAGGTGTAGACGTTGAAATGATTATCGCTGAAAAGGGTAAGTGCGTTTTAACAATCAAAGAATCGTATTACGATACTGGAGTAGATGTAAGCGGTAATAGAACAGACGGCTACTTCTTGGAGTTTGCTGAAGGGGTTAAGCCTATGGTAGTAAATTCTACTAACAGAAAAGTAATTGCTTCAATAGTAAAGATTAGAAACAAGTGTACGGGTTCTGAGAGTAGAAACATAGACAATTGGAAAGGTTTAGCTATTCAATTAGTGTTTGACGAATCAGTTAAGATGATGGGAAAGCTAACAGGGGGTATAAGAATTTCTCCTATTAGTCCGATACCAACTATATCAGATGCAAACGCTAAATCAATATTAGACAACTCTACATCACTTGAAGACTTAAGAGTTAATTGGAGTAAGTTAACCAAAGCAGAGCAGGGATTACCAACTGTTAATGCCTTCAAGGAAAGCTTAAAAAAAGAATTTGATTCATTAATGTTAAAAAAACACGGAAAGTAATGATAGTACACAAAAAGTTAGACCAAAAAAGTCTAGAGTGGTTTGAGGTTAAGTGGGGTAAGATTGGAGGTACTTTAAGCAAGGGGTTACATACTAAGGGAGATACCCTATTTATAGACTTATTAAGCCAACATATCGAGGAGTTCGAGCCTTCGGATAGTTTTGAAAACGAACATACTAAGAGAGGAAATGACTTAGAGCCATTTGCAATAGAGTACCTAGAAAAGTACACGGGTTATAAGTTCGAGCAATTCGGTTGGCTGCAGAGCGAAAGAAATGAGTTGTTGGGAATATCGCCAGACGGACTTATTGAGGATTTAACCGTAGCTTGTGAGACAAAGTGTTTTGCTAGAAAAAAGCATACTGAAATACTACTGACTAAGGAAATACCTTTAGATAACATTCACCAACTTGTACATTACTTTACGGTAAACCCAAAACTAGAGGAATTATATTTTTGTGCCTTTAGACCCGAGTCTGTAAATAGCTTTATAAAAAGATTAACACTTGATAGCGAAGTAAATATAGGAACAAAGGCAAAGCCGAGAATGTTCACTATAAAGGAAGTAAGAGATTTATCTATTGAATCCGCAGATAAATTATTAAACAGGATTAACGAATCAAAAGAATCATTAAATTTTTAAATTAAACAATTATGGAAGTAGTAGGAATTATTAAATTAGTAGGAGCAACTAAAGAAATTGGTGCTAAAGGTTTTAGAAAAAGAGAATTAGTTGTAACAACGGCAGAGGACTACCCTCAGATGCTTATGATTGAGTTTACACAGGACAAGGTAGATTTACTAAACTCGTTTGAGGTTGGTCAATCTGTTAAGGTTGCTATAAATCTTAGAGGTAGGGAATGGATTAACCCACAAGGAGAAGCGAAGTATTTTAATTCTTTGCAAGGTTGGAAAATCGAACAAGCATAATGATAAAGTTTCAATATTATTTTGGAGACATAAAGAAATCTATACCAATAGGTTTCTTGTCTCTTGAAACATTTATAGATAGACACTTAAATCCGAAGGCAGAATTGCTTTCGGTTTTTAAGGAGATTGACGAAGCAGTTAGCAAAGGAGATATGAAGCTAAAGGCAGAGTTAAAAATGAACAACTTATATTCTTTTACTGTTTCGGCTCAGTTTAATGGCTCAAGAAAGTATGATAATATTAAAAAATTCAACCCCTTAGCACAGTTAGACTTTGACGGTCTTACAAACGAGGAGGCTGTTATTTTTAGAGATTATATATTTATGAATTACCCACAAGTAGTTTGCTCTTACCTTTCACCAAGTAGGTGCGGTGTAAAAGTATTATTGCGAATACCAGAAATATCCTTAGAAAAAGGAATACCCGAAGGCATAAAAGAATATAAAGATTATTACAGAGCAATAGAATCAGAGTTCAGTAACTATGCGGGGTTTGATAACTCGCCAAAAAACTTGGTTTTACCTTTGTTTATTTCTCACGATACCGATATGTCTTACCGTCACTTCGATAACGCTACTATATGGGATTTAAAAGAATTTACCCCCGAACCTATTCACTTGAAATATCCCCTACCTTATAATCCTTATAAAAAGCTTAAATCTAACGACAAACACGAGTTACGTGCTATAAGAACCTTTAGAAAAGCAGTATCGGGAATAGTAGATTCACCAGGTCATTCTCAATTACGTAGTGCTTGTTTAGTATTCGGTACAAGAGTAGGTGCGGGTTACGTTGGTAGAATAAACGCTGAACAGGAGGTTGATGATTTAGTAAAGCAAAACAGTTATCTCTCAAAAGGTTTAAGCGGTTATTTAACAACTGCTAACTGGGCTTTGAAAGAAGGCATAAAGACTCCAAACTATTATAATTAATGCTACACTTGGATTTCTATAAAATTATAAGTAAAACTATCTTTGGTTAGATATAAAAATTAAAAAATGAGTAAAACAGACTTAAAGAGTATAATGACTAGCGAAGACTGGGTAATATCAGAACTAGAATACGATGAAACATTTGGTAAATATAATTTTAAAGCAACTCACGTAAACGGAGATGTTTTAGAAATGAGTAAAACAGCAAAACACGTAGACAAAATCCTAAAAGAAATAGAAAATGAATAGAAAGAAAACTAGAAAAAAGTGTATTAAGATTTATAGAAAAACAGTTGTATCTATAACTTACAAGTTATTAAAAGGAACTAATGAAAAAGAAGAAATTAAAATAGCTGGAAGTATAGTGACTGAAATGATTAATTCTTTCACAGAGTATTTATTTAGTTTTGAACAACAGGTTATGACTGAATCTGAACAAGAGATTTTAACTAACATATTAAACGAGTATCTTTTAAGAATTAGTGCTAAAGTAGAAAGCTACGTTCCCGAAAAAGAAGACTTATTGTATGTCGCTATGAAGCTAGGAAAAATGATAATAAAAACAAATAAAATAATAGCAGAAAATGAATAAGACAGAACTACTAAAAAAAGCTAAAAATATTTTAGCTAAAGCCGAAAGAGATTTTGACCCAAATGTCACTAAAAATCAGTTAATGACACAGCCTATGATAGTCGGTTCTTGGGGAGCGCATAATTGGAAAAACGTAGCTGATAAAGCACTCTTATTTCAAGTAAACGGAAGACTACACAAAGGAGTTGTTGCAATTGTTTTAGGGTTTGAAGACTTATATAAAGTGTTCTTACTTGATGAAGAATTAAATTTTTCTAAGACTATTTTAGAATCCGTATATGCGGAAGACTTGGTTTTGGCAATAGATAGAATCATAGAAACACCTGAATAATGATAAAACTTAGACCATACCAACAAACTTTATACGATGAAATACAAGAAACTCTTGAAAAAGGTGTATCTAAGATTTTAGTACAAGCAGAAACAGGTTGGGGTAAGTCTATTCTAATTGGCAAACTAGCAAATAACTTAGAGGGCAGAACGCTGATACTTACGCATAGGATTGAGTTATTGAATCAAAATTCAGAGTGGATTAATGATATAGGTATTTTGACTGCAAAAGTAAAGAAACCTATTCCTTTGAAATCTAATAAAAATGTAATTGCAATGACCCAAACAGCATACGCTAGGTTTTCTAAATTTGGCTATGATTACGTAGGAGACTTTGATAATGTAATAGTAGACGAGACACACGTAGATTTCTTTAAGCAAGTTTATAGTGGGTTAAATATTAAGAAATTAATAGGATTAACAGCAACTCCTATAATATATAAAAAAGAAAAGAAAACCGTTAACGGTGCTGACTTTTCAAGAGATTTATCATTAGCAGACGACTATGAGGCTTTGATTCAAGGGGTTAGTGCTTCTGATTTAATAGACTTAGGTTATTTGACAGAGGATAAATATATTAGATTAACACCCCCTAACTTAGATAAACTAAAGAAATCCGCAAACAATCCCGATGGATTTACCCCTGCTTCAATGACTGAGGTATTTGGCTCTCACGCATCGGTTAAGATGGTTTTAAAATCCTATAAAGAAAAAAGCATAGGTAAAAAAACTATAATATTTAACCCAACAACAAAGGTAAACGTAAAAGTTTATGATGCGTTTGTGAAGGAGGGTTATGGAGATTTAGTTAAGATGTATGACTCAGTGAACGATTCTAGCCTATCTAGAGACGAGGTGGTAGCTTGGTATAAGCAAACTAAAGGAGCAATTTTATTAAACGTTGGAGTTTTTACAACGGGCTTTAATGTTCCCGATATAGAGGTTATAATATACAATAAATCGACATTATCGCTAAGTCTTTGGTTGCAATCTTGCGGAAGAGGTTCTAGGGTAGCAGAGGGTAAGAGTTGTTTTACAGTTATAGACTTAGGCTTAAACCTTGAAAGACACGGTTTTTGGTCGGCAGATAGGGATTGGAACAAGTATTTCAAGATTCATAAGTGGAAAGCAAAATTACCTTCTGACAATTTAAACGTTTGGGAGTGTCAATCTTGCGGTTCATTTAATTTAAAGGGAACATTATATAACGAAGAACTCAATAGAGTAGAGTGTTATAATTGTCACGAACCTAAACCCGAAAGTGCTACAAGAGACAATCATATAAACGGAGAGTTAGAAGAAGTTAAAGTGCCTAGAATACCTAGAGCAAAATCAATTGTAGAATATGGAGTTCATTGCGGAAACGATGCGAACATCTCCTTTAGGTTGCTTGATAGAAAAATTATAGATTTGTTTTATCATCATACGAGCAGAGAGGATTACATAGAGAGAAGATACGAGTATATAAAAAGAGTGTACGAAATATACAGACCTTGCTATTTTGCGATTATAAATTCAAACCTAAAAGGTGTGAATAGAACTTTAAAAACTTCAGTAAATAGAATAATAACCAAATTAGATAAACACTATAAATAATGAGTAAACCAAATTGGCTTGAGCAGAACCCTTGTGATTGGTATAACAATAATAAGTTTGAAGATGCGCTTAGTCTTATTTTAAGGAAAGATAAAACGCTTCGATATGAAGACGGACAGCTTTTTGTTATACGAGAAAAGGAATCAATAATAGTAGCGAGTAAGGAGTGTAATGATTTAAGGGTTGTATCTGAAAACAGTCTTGGATTTGTTGTAGGTATGACTTACTCCCCATTCCAAATACTAACAAAGGTTAGATATAATAGTAACTTTACAGCTGCGTTTCAGTACGTTGGTATTAATTATATGGATATGAATTTTCCTTATATCAGAATCGGTGTAAAGTACTTTAAAGAAATAACTAAACCAGATAGATACGGAACCACAACTCCTTTGCTAAAGAATTGGACTAAAGACGAAATAAAACAGGACTACGGAAAGGAAATGATGGTAAGGGTACAGTTGTACGATGATTTTATTATAGAGCCAAACAATGAGTTTTACGAGAAAACATATAAAGGTTTTTATAATTTATATCAGCCTTTTATACATAAAGAAAAAGAGTTCGATACTAAAACCGAACTAGATAAGGTTAAGTGGTCTTTAGGTTTTATGAAACATATATTTGGAGAAGAACAGTATAATTTAGGAATGAGGTACTTAAAAATTCTTTATAAGCACCCTAAGAAAATTACACCTATACTTGTTTTGGTTTCAGATGAAAGAATGACAGGTAAGAGTACTTTTATAGATTGGCTTAATGCTATTTTCTTAGACAACTTGGTTATTATAACACCAGGTCATATTAGTAGTGATTTTAACGAGAGTTATGCGGAGAAGAATATTATAGCAATAGAAGAGAGTCGTTTCGATGATGCGAAAGCTTTGGAAAAGTTAAAGGCTTTATCCACTCAAAAATCTATATCAGTAAATAGAAAACACATTCCAACTTTCTCACTACCTTTTTACGGAAAACTAATTATAACATCGAATGATGAAAGTAAATTCTCTAAGGTTGATGAAGCAGAGATTAGGTATTGGGTTAGGAAGATACCAACTGTAAGCGGTAAGGCTAACCATAATATATTAGAAGACTTAATTAAGGAGATACCTTATTTTTTACATTATCTTAGCCAAGAGCCAGAAGTTGATTTCTCAGTTTCAAGACAAGGTTTTACGGCAGATGAAATTAGGACAAGCGCACTTGAGATAGTTAAGAAAGAAAGCAGACCCGCTTTACAAAAGGAAATAGAGATGTATTTACAAGAGTTTTGTATGAACGAAACTACTGAGACACAATTATTCTTTACGGCAACTGATATAAAGAAAATGTTCTTTGAGCGTAATAATAACTTTAACGCACCTTATATATCAAAAGTACTTACTACTCACATGAAGTTAGATAGAAAAGAAAAACCCGAAAGATATGTCCCTACCTTTGGAGACAAGATGTCTAAAACAGGTCTATTTTTTACTTATGACAATGTTTTTCTAGAAGAAAAAGATATTGATAAAAACCCACTAAGAATAGGAGAAGACGATTCACCATTTTAAAATAAACTATGCAAAACAAAATAATTATTGAAGAACATTTAGAATGGTTATATAGAATTAAACCCTCAAAAACATTAAAAGTTAAGGGGGTATTGGAAAGTGTTATACAGTCTTGGGAAGATAAATTAAAAACAATGTAAATTATGAAAGAAAAATTTGGATTTAGTAATTTCGTATCAACAGATTTCGAGAAACATATTAGGCAATCAATACCTAATTATAGCGGTATGCGTACCTTGATACCTTCAATAGCAGAGAACTTTGTATTTAAGAACACAAATATTTATGACTTAGGTACAAGTAGCGGAGACTTACTATGTGAGTTAGAGGATTATTTACCCTCCACTTTAAATTTATCTTATATAGGGTACGATATAGCGGACAATTTATTACCCTCTATGCCGAGTAAGGATATAAATTTTTACAATAGAGATATAACAGATGAGTCTTTAAAGTTATTTAACACGAGCCTTATTTTTAGCCTTTTTACGCTTCAATTTATAGATTTGGATAAGAGAGTCAAGTTGATACAGAAAGTCTATGATTCGCTATCTAAAAGAGGTTGTTTCTTAGTATGTGAGAAGATTTATTCAAGCAAAGGTATAACGGAAGATATTTTTACATTCAGCAACTACGAAAGTAAAATAGTAAACGGTTTAAGTGCTGATGAAATATTGACAAAGCAAACAGACTTAAAATCAATAATGAAACCTTTAACACAGATTGAGAATGAGCAATTATTTAAAGACGCAGGATTCAGAGTTGTAGAAGTATTTTTTAAATCATTAAATTTTATAGGATGGGTATTGATAAAGTAAATTGGTTAGACTATACAATGTCTGACGTAAACAAAGCTTCTAAGCAAAACAAATTTAACTGTATCTCTTTATTCGCAGGAGTAGGAGGCGGTTGTTTAGGAGCAAAAATGGCAGGAGGTAAACTTCTTGCGGTAAACGAGTTCATAGAAGAGGCGCAGAGAGTCTATAAAATAAACTTTCCCGATACATTAGTAGACGGTAGGGATATAAGGTCGGTTGACGGAACAGAGTTGCTTGATTCAGTTGGTTTAAAAACAGGCGAACTTGACTTATTACTTGCTAGTCCACCTTGTTCTTCTTTTTCAACCGTTGGGAAAAGAGAAGAAGGATGGGGTGAGGTTAAGGCTTACTCAGATAAGAAGCAGAGAACGGATGATTTATTTGGAGAATTTGCAAGAGTATTAAAAGAAATGCAGCCTAAGTATTTTGTAGCAGAGAACGTTGCTTCTTTATTAGAGGGCAAAGCAAAATATTTATTTGGCAGTCCTCAGTTTGATATGTTTCCCGATGAATCAAACGGTGTTGTTAAAGAATCAGAAACTATATTCCACCAACTTACTGAGGCAGGTTATCAGATTAGGTATGAGGTGTTAAACTCTAAAGACTTTGGCAATCCACAGTCAAGAAGACGATTGATTATAGTAGGTGTTCGTAATGATATTCAAAAGGAGATAAAGTTTCCCACCCCTTTTTTATCGCCAAAAATAACTCTAGAACAAGCCTTTACTTATGTAAACAATACGGAGAAAGATTTAGCCGATGCTAATATTGAAAAGTACGCAGTTTATCAAGCAAGTTTAGATACAAAGCCAGGAGAGAAATCAGAGAAATATTTTTCACTTATAAAGCAACAACCAGGAAAGTATGCGGGTACCCTTACCCAAACGGCAGGTTGTTTATCAGCAGCGAGTATTGTTCATTGGGATAATCGTAAGTTTACTGTTCCCGAAGCTACAAGAATTATGGGTTTTCCCAAAGATATTTATTTAGGAGATACATACCCTAATAGAATCGAGAGACTAGGTAGGGCAATAACACCTTCGGTTTACTATGAGGTTATTAAAAAGATATTTCCAGACAAGGTAGAGCAATCTTATTATGGGTCTATTAAAAAAATGATATAAAAAAATTTATACACTAGGATTTCCCTACAATTTCCTTAGTATTTATATTTGTCTTATAATAATAATTAAAATCAAATAAAAGCATTAGTTATGACAAAATTTAAAAAGTACATAAGTAATTTAACTAGAAAAGGAAACCAAATTTGGAGTTACACAACTCACGTAGCAACAATAAATGGTGATAAATTAATTCAGCTAGGGAATTGGAGCCAGACTACTCAAAGACATATTAATTACGTAGCAAGTGAATTAGAACTAACATTAATTAAATAATTATGAGAATCACATTAGAAGTAACTCAAGTGACCCCAGATATTTATAAGGCATAT
>Ga0307993_1000753_pt1 | contig 11127 bp, 14 predicted proteins | sample EllFjometagen260_FD_203163 | JGI IMG/M metagenome (GOLD analysis project Ga0307993, IMG submission 203163) | Marine microbial communities from Ellis Fjord, Antarctic Ocean - #260 | ecosystem: Environmental > Aquatic > Marine > Unclassified | place: Southern Ocean | collected 2014-11-02 | reverse complement strand
TCCGCAAAACCTTCTTTGATATCTACTAAAACTACCTCTGCGGCAAAATCTTTGATGGCGATATACTCGGCACAACTAGCACCTACGGCACCCGCTCCTACTACTGTTACTTTCATAGGTGCAAAGGTAGCACTTGGCTACATATTTTAGAGAAAGGATGTACACTTGTTTTAAAGAACTAGAAAAGTGCCATTCTACAGACAATAAGAAGGGCAGGTTGGCAAAATGTACATTACAGTACCGCTGGGCAGTTCAGATTGAAACCTTCCCAAAATTAGGACAGTTTAAAACTCAAATAAAACAATAAATTTGAAGAACTGAAAAACATAAAATAATCTATTTGCGAGATTCAAGCGATGGACAATGCTATAGAGAGATTAACTAATGGTACAACAGAAATTAACAACTTAGAATATCTAGAGTTTCCTGACAGAGAATACTAGTATTGGCCTTACTTTTAGTTTAGCTAGAAAATTTTAACAACAGCTCACACTATATGAAACGCATTTTTTACACTTACTGTTGTGCTCTAATATAAAATGAACGAAATCAAAATAGTAACAGAAAGAACTAGATTAAGGTTGATTAATTTATCTGATTTAGACTTCATTCATACTCTTCATTCTATGCCAGAAACGGACGAATTCAATACGTTAGGAATCCCGAAGAATATAGACGAAACCAAATCTATAATTGAACCTTGGATTGCAGAAAATAAATTGAGCGAAATCAAGAATTACACATTTGCCATTGAGAATAAATTGAATAATGAATTCATCGGTTTATTTGGCCTTAAGCTGTGGAGTAAAAAAAATAGAAGAGGAGAAGTTTGGTATAAAATAAATGCTAAGCATTGGAATACCGGATACGCAAGCGAAGTTTTAGCCGCTATAATAGATTTCGGGTTTGACCAATTAAATCTTCATAGAATACAGGCAGGATGTGCGGTAGAGAATATTGGATCAATTAAAGTTCTTGAAAAAGTAGGGCTGATAAGAGAAGGAAGAGGAAGACAATTATTACCTCTAAAGTCAGGCTGGTCTGACAACTTCGAATACTCAATCCTAGAATCTGATGAACGAAAGCTAAGCACAACAAAACCAAAGCTACCTTAAAACGCAGTTTACCCTAGGGGTTTGATAGGGAAACAGGAATAGTCCTAAAAGGAAATTTCGGGTATATCACCCTCTACTATCAACCTACCTTCAGTAGCCGCTTGTACATCTGTTACAGAAACTCCAGGAGCCAGTTCTTTCAGTTCAAATCCCTGAGAAGTAATATCCATCACACAGAGATTTGTCACTACCTTTTTTACACAACCTAGCCCAGTTACTGGCAGACTTAGCTCCTTTAGTAGCTTGCTCTCTCCTGCTCTATTGGTGTGCTGCATAGCAACAATAATATTCTGAGCAGAGGCTACCAAGTCCATAGCTCCTCCCATACCTTTCACCATTTTACCTGGTATTTTCCAGTTAGCTATATCTCCTTTATCGTTTACCTCCATAGCACCTAGTACAGTAAGGTCTACCCTCCCACTGCGTATCATCGCGAAGCTAGTAGCACTATCAAAAAAAACAGACCCGGGTAAGGTGGTAACCGTCTGCTTACCTGCATTGATAAGGTCAGCATCTAGTTGTTCTTCAGTAGGAAACGGGCCCATCCCGAGCAATCCATTTTCACTTTGTAAGGTTACATCTATATCCCTCGGCACAAAATTGGCTACCAATGTTGGTATACCTATACCTAAGTTTACATAGTATCCATCTTTTAATTCTTTAGCTATTCTTTGGGCTATTTGTTCTTTAGTAAGCATTATCTTATAGTTCTTTGTTCTATTCTTTTTTCGTAATCTATGCCTTGAAAAATTCTATTTACAAATATACTAGGCGTATGAATAAAATTAGGATCTAACTCTCCTGGTTGCACCAGTTCCTCTACTTCTGCTATGGTTATCTTTCCCGCCATAGCCATTAATGGATTAAAATTACGTGCAGTTGCTTTAAAAATAAGGTTGCCATCTGTATCTCCTTTCCAAGCTTTTACTATGGCATAGTCTGACTCAAAGGCCTTCTCCATTATATATTTTTTTCCATTAAACTCACGCACTTCTTTGCCTTCTGCTACCTCGGTACCATATCCTGCTGGAGTAAAAAAAGCAGGAATACCTGCACCTGCGGCTCTGCATCTTTCTGCGAGCGTGCCTTGTGGCAGTAGCTCTACTTCTAACTCTCCACTGAGCAACTGTCTTTCAAATTCTACATTTTCTCCTACATACGAAGAAATCATCTTTTTGACCTGCTTACCTTGCAGCATAAGCCCGATACCGAAATCATCTACACCTGCATTATTGCTTATACAGGTTAGGTTTTTCACTCCAGATTTTACCAAAGCATTGATGCTATTTTCTGGAATACCACAGAGGCCAAAACCTCCTAACATAAGAGTCATACCATCCGATATTCCTTTTATAGCCTCATTTGCATTTTTTACTACTTTGTTCATACAATCGTCTTGCGAAGTTAAAGATTCCCAGATTAGGAAAAAGTTTTCGGATAAAATATACATAACTGTGTATTAATTGAAAATCCTCGGCTTTTAATCACAAAGTATTATTCTGTATTAAATAATAAAAATGTTTAGATTTCGCAAATGCAACACCAAATCTCCTCCCTGCTCCGCACCATAGGAACATTCCAGCTCGCAGAGCAACAAAAAGTAAAATACACGGATGTTTCTGAAAAAAGCCTAAACCAGCTCGTGAGCTATGTAGACATCGAAAGTGAAAAAATGCTCGTGGAAGGATTATTGAAAATAACGCCTGATGCTGGCTTCCTCACAGAAGAAGAAACTACCACGATTAAAAATGAGGAGCAATACTGGATCATAGACCCCGTAGATGGGACCACCAACTACCTTTTTGGACATACTAAGTTCTGCATTTCAATCGCTCTGTATGAGCTAGGCAAACCTAATTATGCAGCTATTTACGTGCCCGCAGATAATGAGCTATTTACCGCTGATAAGGATGGAGCATATCTAAATGGTGAAAAGTTCAAGTGCTCTTCAAGAATACTATCCGAGAGTCTAATTGCGACTGGATTCCCATATTATAAATTTGATGAGATGGAAGCATACCTTAGCACACTCAAGGATTTGATGCAACAGACTAAAGGCCTACGTAGAATGGGTAGTGCTGCTATAGATCTAGCTTACATGGCTATCGGAAGATTCGATGGTTTTTTTGAGTTAAACCTAAGCCCCTGGGACGTAGCAGGCGGTGCATACATCGTACAGCAAGCCGGGGGACATGTTACCGATTTTCAGAATGAGGAAAACTTCGTGTTTGGGAATAGTATTCTAGCAGGAAACCGTGCCATTCACGCTAATTTACTGAAACTAATAAAATCTAAGAATTTTTAATCAGTCTTCCTTTTCTATCACGTATACCTCTTCGTTGTCTTTTTTGAAATAATAGTGCTCTCTAGCGTATCGCTCTAGCTTATCATCATCAGAAAAAAGGTCTTCTTTCTGTCGATTCATATCGTCTATTTCAGTTTCTAAAAATCGCTCTTGAGCCTTTAGATCTTTTAGCTCATTGTACTGCTTGTGAATAAAAAGTGCACTGTTATCGTCTACGAACAACATCCAAAGACTGAATAATCCCACAGTCAGTGCAAACTTGTATTGTGTTATGTATTTTAGTGGCTTGAGCATAGCTCAAAGGTAAAAAACTAGTTGCTAAAATAGGGATTGGTTACGCACACAGATGTAGTGCTTACCATACGGAGTGCTCACTACTCTCCCACTTATCTTGCAGGGTTAGCACCTTCTCTATTATTTCTCGTACAGCACCTTTACCTCCTGGTAGCTTTGCTATATAGTCTGCTGCTTCTTGTACTTCCCAAGCTCCATCGCTAGGCGTTGCAGCTACACCACACATTCTCATTACAGAAAGGTCTGGATAGTCATCGCCCATGTACAAAGCATTGTCTAAGTCTAACTTATATTTCGCTACTAAGTCCTTTAGTAATGATCGCTTATCGGATACTGCGGTATGTACTTCTTTCACACCTAGACCTTTTAGTCTTTTTCTTACTCCCTCATTATTACCCCCACTTATTATGATGATGGTATAACCCTGTTTTACAGCAAACTGAAGTGCAAAACCATCTTTAATATTAAAATCTCTAAGCATTTCACCCTCATTGGTAGCTAATACGGTACCTGTGGTAAACACACCATCTACATCAAAAATAAAGGTGTCTATAGCAGCAAGTTTATCTAATATCATCAGTAAATAAATTATTGGTTATCTCGCCACTCGTATACCCAGCTACTCTGTATCATCTCTAGATGCCCCTCATTAGAGCCGTCTCTAGTCCCTTCAAAGTTTTTTAAAGCTAGCACCCACTCTAGTAGATCAGTGAAGCGTATTCTATAGATCTTACTTTCTGTAAAATCATCACCAAATTTTTCGTACAAAGCCAGTGCTATATCCTCATAGTCTGACCAATTCATTGGTGGTTCAAAAAAATTCTTTATACTCATTTTTTAGTGTCCTATTATAGTACTTTGATCTGGTATGGTAACCTCTATGTCCGCAGTCACTATGCACTGGCAGCCTAGTCTAGAGTTTATTCTTGGGTTTATGGCTCTGTCTATGAAATCTTCTTCCTTATCAGATATTTCTGACAAAGAATCCATTCCTTTATCTATGTACACTTGGCATGTACTGCAAGCACATACTGCACCACAGTTATGATTTAGTTGTATATCATTATCATGTGCAGCGTCTAGTATGCTATCGCCTTCTTGCACCTCTATGGTTACTTCTTTATTAGGCTCCGTTTCGAACCTAAATGTTACCTTGTGTTTACTCATTCCTTATTACGCTGCAAAGCTAATACTTATGCATTACTATTAGGGTATGCTACAATACATATATCATAGGCAACCTATCTTGTAGTCATTTCATCTAATAATCTAAATAACGGCTATTTTCATACTGATGTACTTTGAGTTAAACCTTGAATATAATACTTTTGTTTTTACAATCCATGAATTACAGTAAAAGACTATTTTATACATTTCTATCTCTTCTTTTCATTAGCATAAACCTATGCTCTGCACAAAGTCCGACTAGACTCATAGCACAGCCCTACAACTCTTTGGAGCTCACCAACCTACGTGCATCGTTTGATACAATCAATCCTGTTCGCGAGGCTATGATTCCTGCTACACGTGTTTACCAAGAAGAATACATGGCAGAAGGAATCTCGATGCAGTATAACCGAGATTTTGCTCTCATACGTATTTCACTATACGATAGTGGCTATACTTACAAAGCATATAAGCAAGAACTGCCAAAAAATACTAAATGGGGTATGACCCTGGACCAAGTACAAAAACGTACAGGCTTACTAGACATAGATGAGGTAAATATCTACGTCCGTAGGTATGTTACAGAAGATGATGTTACCGATTTTTACTTTACTGATGGCAAACTAGACCATATTAAAATAACGGCTACTATAGTAAGCCTAGAAAACAACTTGGCTAATGTCGTAAAGTCCTCTGGAGCTCGCTTGCTACCAGATGGTAAACCTAGAGAAGGAAATGTCGTAGACGGTTTTGGTACTATGACTTGGGCAGATGGAGCATCTATGTACAAAGGGCAGTGGTCGTATGGCTTGCCACATGGAGTAGGCCAATATGTAGATACTTTTGGTAATAAGTATGAAGGTGAATTTAAACTCGGATTTATTTGGGGTAAAGGAAAATTCTTCTCAGAAGCTTATAATAGCTCCTACACAGGCCAATATGTAATGAGCAAAAAACACGGTAAAGGTTTAATTATATATGATAATGGCATAGCGTATGACGGGGACTGGGTGCAGGATATTATGGAAGGATCTGGCACGTATTTCCTGGGCAAAAACTATTTCTATACTGGCCAGATGAGTAAGAACTCATTCAATGGAGAAGGTACCTTGACCTCCAGAGATGGAGTAATAGCAGGCCCTTTCAAAGAGGGAAAGCCACACGGCGTATGCACACAGACTTCTGCTGATGCATCGCTAAAACTAATAGGCAACTTCACCAATGGAAAGAAAAACGGAACTTTCGAAGTAGAAAGTAGTGGTGCCAAAAGGACCACACAATACCAAAACGACGTAGAAGTAGGTCTAATTAAGAAGTAGTTGTAAAGCACTGCTAGACTTTTGCTCTAGTATAGTTGCTCTATCTCCTATTATTTTTCTCACCTCAGAATTTGTTTCATTGTAGTTAAAAATAGTAAGCAATGTATTGTCTGATTTCATTCCTACTTCAAATCTTTCTTTTAAAAGAGCCGTGAGATGCTCTGCCTTTTTAGCATCCTCATTAAAACAAGCCATAAAACTAATAGCAGAGTTCTGCATTAGGTTAAGCTGTACGCCTGCAGTATTGATAGCATTGAAAATTATTTCTAAGTTATCTTCTACTATAAAAGAGAAATCTTTGGATGCTATGGTAATAAGCGATTGATTCTCTTTTACAATATAGCACTGAGTTTCATTCAAGGTACGACTATCATTTTCTACCACTTCCGTGCCCGGTGTATTCATATCTAAAAAAGATTTGACGTACAACGGTATTTTCTTATTCTTGAGTGGCTGAATAGTCTTAGGGTGAATCACCGAAGCTCCATAATACGCCAACTCTATGGCATCATTGTAAGACAACTTTGGAATAAGCACCGCATTTTCGAACTTTCGGGGATCTGCATTCATGATACCTTCCACATCTTTCCATATAGTTACAGACTCCGCATCTAGAGCATAAGCAAAAATAGCTGCAGTGTAGTCAGACCCTTCTCTCCCCAGTGTCGTATTTTTATGATTAAGACCTCTACCTATAAACCCTTGTGTTATTATAGTTTGTTTTTCTACTAGCGGCTTTAGGCTCCCATTTATAAGAGGCACACTCTCTTCCCATAGCACATTTGCGGCTCTATTCTTATTGGTAGTTATCACAAAGTTACGAGCGTCTATCCATCTATTCTTATAGCCTATCTTATTCAGATAGGTACTCACTATTTTAGTACTCAGAAGTTCCCCAAAAGGAACTATCCTATCATATTCCGTATCATATGGAGAAGACTCATCTCGCTTTTTTTCTATAATACATTCTAATTCTATGAGCAGATTATCTACCTCGTAGTAGTCATACTCATCTATCAATAGCTCGTCTGTGATTTCACAATGGAAAGCTTTCACCTCATCAAAAAGCTGCTTTTTCGTATTATCATTATGAAAATAGGCGTCTACCAGCTGTTCCATCTTATTGGTAATCTTACCCATAGCAGAAATTACCACTACTAAAGGGCCATCACCATGTGCATTTAGCACTTTTGAAACATTCTTAACTGCGTCTGCACTCTTTACACTTGCTCCACCAAACTTGAATACTCTCATTAAAGATTAAATTTGCTGCAAACTTATCCAATTATATAATAATGAGAATTAACCAAGTAATAAGTCTTAGTCAGTTTATCGCCGACCAACAAAACAAGCACCCAGAAGCTAAGGGAGACTTATCCAAGATTTTTAGAGATATAAAATTTGCTGCCAAAATAGTAAACCGAGATGTGCGTAAAGCCGGACTCGTAGATATACTAGGTGCACACGGTACTGTAAATGTGCAAGGTGAGGAAGTAAAAAAACTCGACATGTTGGCTAATGAGGAATTCAAATCCTCGCTTACCCTAGGTGGCGACTGCTGTGCTATCATATCAGAAGAGGAGGAAGATATACACCACATAGAAACTACACTAAATCAAGATAGCAAGTACATCATAGCCATGGACCCGCTAGATGGCAGTAGTAATATAGATGTGAATGCCAGTATAGGAACCATATTCTCCGTATACCAACGCATAAGCCCAGTAGGCGGACCAGTCACTATGGAAGACGTACTGCAAAAAGGCACAAGCCAAGTAGCCGCAGGCTATATCATCTACGGAAGTAGTACTATGATGGTATTCACCACCGGACAAGGAGTCAATGCTTTCACACTAGACGCATCCATAGGGGACTTCTGCCTTAGTCATCCCGACATACAGATACCCAAAGATGGAAAGATCTACTCTGTAAATGATGGCAACTATGACCGTTTCGAAGAAGGAGTACAACACTATTTAGACTACTGCCGTAACTCTACAGATAAGGAAGCCTACAGTGCCAGATATATAGGAAGTATGGTGTCAGATTTTCACCGTAACCTACTTAAAGGAGGTATATTCATGTACCCAGCTACTACAGATGCATCTAATGGTAAACTTCGCTTAATGTTTGAGAGTAACCCAATGGCATTTATCACAGAGCAAGCAGGCGGTAAGGCTACTACCGGCAAACAACGCATATTAGATATAATGCCTACAGAGATACACCAACGTAACCCTGTATTTATGGGTAGCCCAGATATGGTAGATAAGGTAGAGAGTTTTATAAATGGATAATTTGAGTATTGAGTAATGAGTATCTTCATTCTCAGGTACAGGCGGTTCAATCAGCTCACTGATACTGATAAGCGAAGGGTGACTAAAACATGTAAAATGATTAATTTAGCATAGGAAAAATATGAAACGAATCCTAACCTTTAGTCTATTGCTAGCCGCAGGCTATTTTGCTACTGGCTTCCTTTTCATTACAGGAGCTAATCAGAATATTAGCTTTGCAATGCTACTAGCACTCTTAATAGGGACCATATACACTGCGATACAAGTACAAAAGCTAGAACTACCTAGACTAAAAACACTGGCTATTAGTATCACACTAGTATCAGTACTTTTCTTCTGTTTCTATCTAGGGCTGCATAGCTGACATCATACTACCCACTGGACACATCAGCTGCGGCTGACGCTCGGCACGACTAGCAAAGACTAAACAATTACTCAGACTCACCTTAAGAGTACCTCAGCAAGCACTATAGTAGCGAGTGTGTGGATGGAGACACGATAGGCCAAACCGTTATTTAATAACGAAGAACACTATACACCAGGCAGCCATTCTATTGTTTTGCAAGTACCACTTCTTAAGAAAACGAACACTGAGTTACAGAGCATGGTTCTTCAGCTGCAGTTACTTTGAAATCTCAGACCGTAAAGCAGCATATTAAAAACTACCTAGCCAGACATTTTAGATTAGACCAATTTTTCAACGACCTTCGTACTAAACAAACACACAATGAATATCGAAATAATACCATTCGTAGGTTTTGGCCAGATAAAATTTGGGATGACTCTAGAGCAAATAAAAGGCCTTTTAGGTGAACCTACCGAAAACGTAAAAGAAAAGCACGACGACGGATCAGAAGATATTTCTATGCTGTACAGTGAGTTAGGCGTAGAGCTTAGTTTTATGTCAGAGGATGATTTCAGATTAGGACTTATTTCTTGCTATGCGGCTACGTATACACTAGATGGAGTAGCATTTAATGGAATGAGCGAAGAAGATTTTCTAAAAGAAGCTAAGTTCGAAGATCTGACGCTAGACGAAGATCTTCCGGAGCTTAATGCCAAGGACTACACAGTAGATTCTGTAGGTTTGAGTATGTGGGTACAAGACGGTTTTGTAGATTCTATCACTATGTTCCCAAATCATATAGATGAGGAGACAGTAGAATGGCCAGAATAAATATTTTTTTTACACTTAATAAAAAAAGCATTCGCCGCGGCGAATGCTTTTTTTGTGCTTCACTTTTTCACTATTTGCTTATCAATCTATCGCAGGTGACTAAATCTCCCTCTTAAGAAATCGACACTTATAGCAGCTAAGGGTGCTGTAGTTTGGCTGAATAACCACTCTGGATTAGGCAGACTAGGCTCACTTCTTTCTACAAAATCTAAGTGAGAGTCTGTGAGAGCTCGTTCATCGCCTCTGTACGTGGCCCATTTCTGGGTCCAGCAGTACGTGCTCGGAAAAACCTGTCTGTGGTGCACAGCAGATGTATTGCCATCTAGGTGCTGTATCATAAGCTGTGCTCTACTATTGATCGTTTTGCAGTATTCTATATAGTCGGCAGTTACCGTGCCGTACACCTCTACTACTTCACCACTATCTGTGGTAGCTTCGCCCATATACACATCCTCTTTTTTGAGCTCATATACGTGCTTAGAAAAATCTACCCCGCCTATGTGTGCATCGTCCATTTCTATTTGTATAATATCATCTGGTGCTCCATCTAGCTCAACTGGCTCTAATACTCGCATAAATCTATAGCGAGTTCCTTTAAAATTATTTCGAACTATATTGAAAACTTCATCTGTATTGTAGCTTCTAAAAAAGCGTCCACTATTGGCAAACTCTAGTACTACGTTTACAGTACCCGCATCTTGAGCATTGTCTAGCACTTTGATGCTCACTACTCCGGCTTGGAAACTATTGGCTTGCACAAAGTGATGATACGCTTGTCGAGCACGCTGCTTATTATCCAAGGTTAGCAGTCGCTCGCCTTCTAGCTTATGAGCCATAGCAGCCTCTTGTCTTACAGTTGACAGTTTGTTTTGTACGTTTGTGAGAGTCACCAAACCAGCATACAAAGGGTAGCGTCTAATAGCAGCATTTAAATAAGCTATCATTTCATACTCACGCACCATTTTGTCGTACTTGAACATAGCATCCATATTGTCATGAAAACGAATGACTTCCATATGTTCATTTACAGCTAGCGTATATGCTTGGCGAAGCACTTTCTCTGCTTTACCCAACTGCGGCTTTTGCTGCAGACGCTTTACTGCCTTGTATACAGCAGTATCATAATCTCCCTGCTCTAGTCGTTTTTTACCAGAACTACACGCTGCTAGGAGTAAACAGCTAATTGCGATTAAAATGTAATTTCTTTTCATGGTATTGCTTTTTTTACTGGTTCAGCATACCTATTTCATATACTGTACCTATTTTAAAATAATACCATAAATATCTTGTTTTCAATACTTTAACACAAAATAGCCTGAGCTAAACCGTCTACTTAGCAGGACAATATACATACAGTGGAGCTTTGACTCCAAAGCAGAGTGCGATATATGCGATTGTAAAGACTAATATCTAGCCTTAACTATCTCCACCTTTATTTCCTGAGTTTCGATTT
>Ga0307993_1000752_pt1 | contig 11128 bp, 7 predicted proteins | sample EllFjometagen260_FD_203163 | JGI IMG/M metagenome (GOLD analysis project Ga0307993, IMG submission 203163) | Marine microbial communities from Ellis Fjord, Antarctic Ocean - #260 | ecosystem: Environmental > Aquatic > Marine > Unclassified | place: Southern Ocean | collected 2014-11-02 | reverse complement strand
AATAAAAAAGATGCACCAACAACTGCAGCAATTCTGTCTCTACCTAAAGTATCTGGTGTTTTATAATCAATTGTGATTGGTAAAGGAGTGTTTTCGTTTAAAAAATGAGCATCAAAATGTTGAATTATTTGCTCAATATCAGTATCTACTGCCTTAACAGAAGAAATAATAGTATTTGAAATAGCTTGCTCCCCAACAAAAACAAGTATGTTTTGCAAAGTACAATCATTCAAAACAGAAGAGCTAATTAGCTCTTTATCTTCAAACAAGGCAGTTTTAACTGCTGTATTTCCTATGTCGATTATAAGTTTCACCGAATGTAAAATTTTGTCAAAAATATAAAAATACAATCCCTTATGATGATTTGCTCAAAATATTTCTCTAAATAAAAAAAACAATTAAATTTGCACCCCTAAATAGTTGGCGCTATAGCTCAGTTGGTAGAGCAATGGACTGAAAATCCATGTGTCCCTAGTTCGAATCTTGGTAGCGCCACTTAAACAAAAAGCCCCACTCAAATGAGCGGGGCTTTTTAATTACAAAACCCAATCAATTGAATGTGTTTATTTTTGGTGGACCTAAAGGCCCCAAAATTTTGAGCTTTTTTAAAGTACTATGCTTAGCATAATACTTTATTTCTAGTCTTATATATTTGCAGTATATTAACTAAGACAAAGCTCTATGATGTATGAAAATGCAGGGGACACAAGGAATTATTGGTATGCAGCAACTTTATCTAAACAACTTATCGAAAATAAAATTTTAGCGATATCTATTATGGAAATCCCTATTGTTTTATGGAGAGACACTACTGGTACAATAGGGGCACTTGAAGATCGGTGTTCACACAGAAACGCTCCTTTAAGTTCAGGGAAAATTGTTAACAATTGCATTATGTGCCCCTACCATGGCTGGACATTCAACAATAATGGCGATTGTGTAAATATTCCCTCAGAAGGACCAAATACTCAACGTATACCAAAAAAACCGAGTGTTCATTTTCCAGTTCAAGAAAAGCATGGATTAATATGGCTTTGGATGGGTGTCGAAAAAACTCCAACAAGAAATATATTTCCTATGTCAACAACAAACAAATCGGGAATGTCTCAATACTTTATGGAGACTGATTTTGATCAGGATGTGACAAATTTAATTGAAAACTTTATGGATGTCCCTCATACTGTTTATGTCCATAAAGGATGGTTTAGAGATGTAAAACAAATTAAATTACCTGTACAAGTTGAAAGAAAGGCTAACAGCGTGTTAGTGACCTATCAACAATCAGGGGATAGTATTGGAGCCTTTAATTGGATAGTTAATCCTAAAAACTTACCAATGGTTCATACCGATAAGTTTTACATGCCTAATATTGTAAAAGTAGATTATATTTTTGGTGAGCATGAGAAAGAATTTATTATAGTAAGTACATGTACACCTATCTCACCAAACAAAACTAAAGTATTTACGCTTATTACTTATAATTTTGGTTGGGTTAATCCAGTCGCAAAATTATTACTACCCTGGTATACAAGGCAGGTAATTAATCAAGATGTAAAAATAATGAAACTACAAGGCGCAACAATTCGGAAATTTGGGAAAGAAAAATTTAAATCTACTCAAGCAGACACGCTTCATCTTTATGTAGAATCGTTAAGAAATTATGCTATAAACAAGTATGGTGAGACTACACCACCTAAACCGATAAGTAAAACTGTAGAATTCTGGATTTAAATCTAATCCCCATGAATAAAAACTTAACATATCAATTAAAATTAGTCACTGAAATTTCAGCAGATGAACTAAAAAGAATGTTCACTATAATGAGTGATAATTATGACTATATAACATTTGAGGCATTCAAAAAAGACTTGTCAAATAAAGATTATGCAGGGATTTTGTTAGACGACAATCTCAATATTCAAGGATTCACAACATTTGCTATAAATCCTAAAAATTACCAACACCCCGATTACAATATTCTGTTTTCTGGAGATACTGTTATATCATCTGACTATGTTGGCTCACAAGAACTAGGAAAGGGCTGGTGTAAAACTGTTGGAAGTATATTAGCAAAATTTCCAGAAAAAAAATGGATGTGGTATCTCATGTCTAAAGGATACAAAACTTACTTATACCTTCCCTTTTTTTTCAATAAGTATTATCCAGCAGCAAGAGAATCGGAACATGAAAATCATGAATCAATAGCAAATGATTGTTCAACTCATTTTTTCGGAAATGAATGGAATAAGAAAAAAGGGGTTGTACAATTTGTAAATAAAATCGGGCAAGTAAAGAAAGAGCATGCCCAAAAGTCATTCAAGAAAAGCAATCTTTATGTGGACTATTTTCTAGAACGGAATCCCGGCTTTGTTAATGGAGATGAGTTAGTATGTATTGCTGAATTAGCAATCGAGAATTTCAAACGATTCCCTAAATTACTAATAAGTAGGACGATAAACTCAGATTCAACTTTCGATATTCACTCAAATGAATTGTAGTTTCTCAAATTTAATTTGGCTTTTAAGCTTGGCTCGAAAAAACAACAACTTTAAAAAGTCTTTAAATAAGCCTGGAGTTACACAATGGAATATTCTGAAAAAATATTTAGAGAATAATAACAATACTATTTATGGTAAAAAACACTCATTTACTACTATTAATACGATTGATGATTTCCAAAAACAAGTCCCAATTATTAATTATGAAGATATAGAAGAATACATTCAAACAATTGGAAATAATAACAACAATATATTAAGTAAATATAAAACTCGTTTTTTTGAAGAAACATCTGGATCAGGTAGAGTTTCTAAAATAATACCATACAACAGACCATTAAAAGATGAATTTAATGCGGCTATTGCACCATGGATTTGGGGAATATACAAAGACTACCCAAAAGTGTTTAAGGGTAAAAGTTATTGGTCAATTTCTCCTCCAATGAAACCTAACTGGAAAACTAAAGGAGGTTTAAAAGTGGGAATTGAGGATGATTCAGAATACCTTAACTATTTTGGAAAACTCTTACATAAGCACCTAATACTAAATCCAATTCAAAAAAAACAGCCTTTTTATGATGCCGACGCATTTTATATTAACACTTTAAAATGTATGATCGCAGAAAAAAACATGGGTTTTATATCTGTCTGGAGCCCTTCATTTATTTTACAACTTGATAAAATATTAAGAAAATATTGGGTCAATATAGTTCCAGAATCATTAAACATTACACCTGATGCAAAATGGTCTAAATTATTTCCCTCATTAAAACTAGTTTCATGCTGGCTACACGCAAGTAGCTCACAATTTAATGAAGAATTAGAAAATATTTTGGGTAACATATCAATTCAACCTAAAGGGTTATTAAGCACTGAAGGTGTTGTATCCATACCAATTGATAATAAAAACGACCCAGTCTTAGCAGTTACATCTCACTTTTATGAATTTGAATGTCAGAGGTCAAAAAAAATATATTTAACAAGCGAGCTTAGAAAAAAAGAACAATATGAAGTAATTATGTCCACTGGAAATGGATTTATGCGCTATAGAACGAATGATATAATACAAGTTAGTGGATTTATTCAAAAAACCCCAACAATAGTGTTTAAAGGGAGAAAAAATAGAACTTCTGATTTAGTTGGAGAAAAACTTACTGAAATTATGTGTATTGAAATTTTGAATTCTATTGACTCAGATTTAAAGATAGAAATGATGGGAGCATATTTTCATCCTTCAAAAAACGAAAACAACCAACTACACTATACACTTAACATTGTAACTGAATCTCATAGTCTCAACAAAACAATTATTCTAGAATTTGTAGAAAAATTATTGTACGAAAACCCTTATTATTCTCAAGCAATTTCAGCTCAACAACTAGAAAAACTAAAAGTCATATACATTTCATATGAATCGTATTTGAAAACAATGAATGAATACTTTATGAAAAAGAAAATTAAATCTGGAAATCAAAAACCACCCGTTTTGTTTCTTTTAAATGAATTGACTTAATTTTTATGACTAAATATATAATAAGAAAAGCGATCCCAAATGACAATGAAGCTTTATGTACATTGTTTGAGACACCTATGTCTGGTGACATCTCTCTTTCTATGGAACGTAACTCAAATTATTTTAAAGGATCAAAAATTCAAAATCAAACAGGAACTGTTTATATCGCAATTGACTCTCAATCAAACAAATTGGTTGGATCTTTAAGTTATGGGAAAAAGAAAGTTTATTTAAACGAGAAAGAACAGTTGTTGGGTTATTTTTCTGATTTACGAATACACTCAGATTATCAAGGTACGAATTTAATGATTCAATTAATAAAGTATCTTATTTCTAAACATCCTGAATGTAGTGAGCACTTTAATGTAGCAATGATCATAACTAAAAATAATAAAATGATCAATTTGATTAACAGAGCTAGTGACAAATTACTTAACCATTTATCCGTACCAAAACTTATAAATAAAGGAATTTATCAAACAATTCTATTTCCATATAAAAAGCATGCTAAAATTAGCACTAGATTTTCAGTAAAAATTGCTCAACAAAACGACATTATACAGATGACTAATTTAATGAAAAGTGAAGGAGCTAAAAAACAAGGATATCCAATTTACGACCTATCAGACCTAAACAATCATTATTACAATGGCTTAAGTATTTCTGATTTTATACTTTTATTTAAAAACAATATACTAGTAGCTATGTGTAGTCTATGGGATCAATCTGACTATAAATCTACTAGAGTAGTAAAATATAGTCAGAAAATCTATTACACAAGATTGATAAATAACCTATTCGCTAATTTACTTGGTGGGATATCACTACCAAAAGAAGGAAAAATTATAAAGTATGTAACATTGCATTCCATAGCTGTAAAAGAAAACTCACCAATATACTTTCATGAATTATTAAAATTCATTCAATCTGAAGCAAAGGGAGTTAACTATATTTTGTGTGGATTAGCAAAAGACGATAAATTACAATTAGCTTTTAAACACATTAAAAGAAAACGAATAATCGAAGGAAACTACTATCAAGTGTCGACTAAAATACCTGTTGATAAAAATCTTCCAAATGGTATATTTTACATGGAGGCATCTAGACTTTAACAACTTGATATATCCTTATGTACATCCCTCTTAGAACTTTTTAAACGAAAAACACCCCTATTTCGTGAATCATAAATGGGGCTTTTTTATTTTTATCAGTAAGGAATATTATTCAACTATTATTTTTTCAGTATAAATTGTATTTTCATCTTTCAATTCAACAGTATAAATACCTTTATCAAATCTTGATAAATCAATAGTAGTATTCACTCCATTTGTACTAGTAGAAAAAACTGTTTGACCTAATACATTATTTACGGTTACATCATAATTAGCAACCTCACCTAATTTAATAGTAAATATTCCATTAGTAGGGTTAGGATATGTAGTGAAAATAGTTTGCTTCATATCAGAAACTGCATTAACACTTCCTGAATCAAAATTCATCCTAACCATTGGAGTTGAAGTTATATAATACCATGTTGGATTGCCAGCAGACTGTGTAGACAACCCTAATTCATCAAAAGAACTGTGTTCTCCATTATACAATGCAGGGTTTGATGTTGTACCAACTCTAGAAATATCGACCGGATGCTGGTAACCACCTACTCCAAACTCATAAGCATAACCAGCAAATAATGATATTGGATTTATAAATGGAACATCAATCCAATTACCTAAATCTTGAGCAGTCAGTGTGTAATCATCAGATTGATCTAGAAAGAAAAGATTATTTGATGCTGTACTATCAGCTTCATAAATTACAGCATAAATCTTTGCTCCTACTGTTGATCCATCATCAATAAATACACGCAAAGAATATAAATCAGCATTAGCATAAATCTCAAACCTAGAGGTAATTTGATTCTGATCATCTGAATCTCCAACACCATAAGCACCAGCTAAATTTGCTGCCCCAGCATCCTTAGCGTATAAGTATTGAGAAACTTCAATGTTTCTTGTTTCGATAGCCGAATTAGTGATTACTAATCCTGCACCAGCTGAATCGGCTTCAGCCCACATTTCAATAACATAATTACCAACACCTGGACTAAAAGTAGGAACAGCTGCAACAACAGCTGAATCGGAACCAGCTAAAACAGTGGCAACTGAAGATCCAGAATAAGAAGCAGAACCGGTAACGTCATATTTTAAAACTGCTGATTGTGACGCCCCTCCAATATTTTTTATTACAGCTTCACAAGAAAATGGTCGGACAGCAACCTGATCAACAGGAGTTACAGTGTAATCTAAACCTATCATAGTATTCAAACCAGAAGCTGAATAATTCTGATAGTCAATCCAATATCCACCCGTAACAGCATTATCAATACTCATTAAATTTGATGGTGTTTCAATAATTCTCATATCATCAATCATCCAAAAATAAACTCTTGATGTCCACCCTATTTTAATATATACTGTTGATTGATTTGCAGCAACAGAAGAAATATTCAAACTTAATATTTCTGGATCTAAAGAATTTGTATTATTTGGAAGTCCAGAATTTACTAGATAGTTAGTCCAAGTTATGCTGTCTGAACTTACAGATACTGTAGGTGGGGTAAATTGTGCACCACCCAAATTATTATACCTGAATGAATGTTCAAATTCTAAATTTACAGCTGAATTCAATGAAAGATTTATTGCAGATGTTGTAAAATAAGATTCAATATACTCATAAGTTGTACCTGAAGGCTGTCCGTAAGAATGATGATTTGCTGAATCAGTATCTGATATTAAAAAACCATTAAGAGCAGTTGTTGAGCTGATTCCAACTGCAGCAGAGGCACCTTGTGAACCCTGAAAATAACCCCACGACCCATCTGTAGTATAAACCCAAGGGCATGTTGCTATCCCACCTTGAGTATTGCTGGTATAAGTACTCCATCCTTGAGGAAATCCACCACTAAAATCCTCTTCCCAAATAGGTACAGCAGAACTTGCATTTGATGGAGTAATAGAAGCTTGATAAAAAGATTTTTTCTCATCTAATTGTTGTTCTAACTGTGTTTCTTCTAAATTTAAAACTTGAGCAATAGAAGAAATCGAAACTACTAAGGCAAAAACCGAAATATAAATTTTTTTCATGTTATATATTTATTGTTAAGATACAAACATACAAAAACTTAAACATAAAAAGCCCCACTCATACGAGCAGGGCTTTTAAATTTTTATCTGAAAGAAAGTCTATTCAATAATTAACTTTTCAGTATAAAGAATATCACCTGAACTTAATTCAACAGTACATTCCCTTACTAATTCCTGTTAAGTTAACTTTAGTTAATTCACTATCAATAACATTTGTATAAACAGTTTGGCCTAAAACATTAATAACTGAAACCGCAAACTCACCAGACTCTTCTAAAGAGATAGTAAACGATCCAAGTGAAGGATTTGGGTAAACATCAAACATTGAAACTCCAAATTCTGAAATAGCACTTTGAATAATAGGCTCAAAATTCATCCTAACCATTGGAGTTGAAGTAATATAATACCATGTTGGAGAGCCAGCAGATTGTGTAGATAATCCTAACTCATCAAAAGAACTGTGTTCTCCATTATACAATGCAGGGTTTGCTGTTGAACCAACTCTAGAAATATCGACTGGATGCTGATAACCTCCTATTCCAAACTCATAAGCATAGCCAGAAAACAATGATATTGGATTTGAAAATGGAACATCAACCCAATTACCTAAATCTTGAGCTGTTAGTGTGTAATCATCAGATTGATCTAGAAAGAAAAGACTATTTGATGCTGTACTATCAGCCTCATAAATTACAGCATAAACCTTTGATCCAACTGTTGATCCGTCTTCAATAAATACACGTAAAGAATATAAATCAGCATTGGCATAAATCTCAAACCTTGTAGTGATTTGATTCTGATCATCTGAATCTCCAACAGCATAAGCGCCAGCTTGATTTGCAGCTCCTTCGTCCTTAGCATATAAATATTGAGAAACTTCAATGTTTCTTGTTTCTATAGCAGAATTAGTGGTTACTAGTCCCGCTCCTGCAGAATCAGCTTCAGCCCACATTTCAACAACATAATTACCAACACCTGGAACAAAAGTAGGAGTAGCAGCAACTATAACTGAATCGGAACTAGCTAAAACAGTAGCAACTGAAGATCCAGAATAAGTAGCAGAACCGGTAACATCATATTTTAGAACTGTTGATTGAGGAGATCCACCATTATTCCTAAGTAAAGCTTCACAAGAAAATGGTCGAACAGCAACTTGATCAACAGGAGTTACAGTATAATCTAAACCAATCATAGTATTTAAACCAGAAGCTGAATAGTTTTGGTAATCAACCCAATACCCACCCGTAACAGCATCTTCAATACCCACTAAATTTGCTGGAATTTCAAAAAGAGAAACATCATCAATATACCAACCATATGCAATCCAAACATTGTTATAATTAGGATCTGTTGGCGCCATATTCGGAAAATTTGTAGTCCAACTAAAACGAATCCAAACTGAACTTGGATTATTCGAAATTGCAGATTGAATATCAACTACTCTTGATGTAGGGTTAGCGTATGCAGACCCTCCTGATTGAGACAATACAGTATATGCTAAATTATCAGCTACTGTAGTAAAGTTTATTCCATCTGTACTAACTTGAACCTCTTGTAAATCATTAAATCGAGCGCCGAATTCTTCATATGAAAGCATTACAGCATCCGTTCCTGCCAATGTCATAACATCAATAGGATTTGCACTAGTCATAGTATATGTGACATTTACAACCTGTGTAGCTGGAGTTGCAGATGGATCTCCATTTGTAAGCTCTGCAAAATTACCTCCTGAAGTAGAAGTAATTCCTCCTGTACTCCACCAACCATCATTAACTGCATCAATAGTCCATCCATTAGGAGTTCCCTGACCATTATTATCTAATGTCCAATCAGAAGGAGTATCAAAATTATTAACCCAAAATGGTGCGGGTGGTGCTATAGCTGAATTTAAAGATGGAGTAACTGGAGCATCTGAATTAATATCAACTGAAAATTCTGTAGCAACTGTATTTGGCAATTCTGCCATTTTTGATTGCGCAAAAGTTGCTGAAGCAACTAAAACTGCACAAGCAGAAAGTAAGATTTTTTTCATTTTTCTTTTTTTAGATTAAGCTACAAACATACAAAAACTTAAACATAAAACCCCCTTGCTAAAGAGCAAGGGGGTCTTTTAATTTATTTTGTATTTTAATTATTCAATAATTAACTTTTCAGTATAAAGAACATCACCTGAACTTAATTCAACAGTATACATTCCCTTACTAATTCCTGTTAAGTTAACTTTAGTTAATTCACTATCAATAACATTTGTATAAACAGTTTGGCCTAAAACATTAATAACTGAAACCGCAAACTCACCAGGCTCTTCTAAAGAGATAGTAAACGATCCAAGTGAAGGATTTGGGTAAACATCAAACATTGAAGCTCCAAATTCTGAAATAGCACTTTGAATAATAGGCTCAAAATTCATCCTAACCATTGGAGTTGAAGTAATATAATACCAAGTTGGAGTACCTGCAGATGATGTAGACAATCCTAACTCATCAAAAGAACTGTGTTCTCCATTATATAATGATGTATTTGCTGTTGAACCAATTAATAAAGAATCGATAGGATGCTGATAACCTCCTACTCCAAACTCATAAGCATAACCAGCAAATAATGATATTGGGTCTAAAAATGGAACATCAATCCAATTACCTAAATCTTGAGCTGTCAATACATAATCATCAGATTGATCAAGAAAGAAAAGACTATTTGACGCTGTACTATCAGATTCATAAATTACAGCATAAACCTTAGCTCCAACTGTTGATCCATCGTCAATAAATACACGTAAAGAATATAAATCAGCATTGGCATAAATCTCAAACCTAGAAGTAATTTGATTCTGATCATCTGAATCTCCAGCAGCATAAGAGCCAGCTTGATTAGCTGCTCCTTCATCCTTAGCATATAAATATTGAGAAACTTCAATGTTTCTTGTTTCGATAGTCGAATTAGTAGTTACTAGTCCTGCTCCTGCAGAATCAGCTTCAGCCCACATTTCAACAACATAATTACCAACACCTGGACTAAAAGTAGGAGTTGCAGCAATTGTAACATTATCGGAGCTAGCTAAAACAGTAGCAACTGAAGATCCAGAATAAGTAGCAGATCCCGTTACATCATATCTTAAAACTGATGTTTGTGAAGAAATACCTGCATTCATAATTACTGCCTCACAAGAGAATGGACGAACAGCAACTTGGTCAACAGGAATTACTGTATAATCTAAACCAATCATAGTATTTAAGCCTGAAGCTGAATGGTTCTGAGAATTAACCCAATATCCACCTGTAACAACATTATCAATAGCAATTGAATTTGCTGGTATTTCAGTAAAGCTAACATCATCTACTGACCAGTACCAAGCCCATATATCATTATCATTATAATAGAATTGCACTAATACTTGAGACTGCCCACCAGCAATAACAGAAATATTATATTCAGAGATATGTGGATTGTCAGAATTTTGATTAGGAGTAGAATAACTAGTCTGGTTAGTAATCTCAAATTCAGTCCATGTAGTACCATTGTCACCAGAAACTCTCACTCCCCTTGTATCATGCCACCATCTAAAATTATGAGAAAAACTAAGTTCCACATTCTGATAAGCAGATAAATCAACTGGAATAGCGTTTGTAAATTCTGTAACAATAGGAGTTCCACTATAATCAGCAGTATTGTTTGCGTCAGAAGAAATAAACATATACCCATTAGCTGCAGTAGCTGAAGCCATAGGAGAAAGAGCAGAAACAGGTATAGCATTTGGATCCATTTCAATATCCCATTGATAACCTAAAGTACTTGAGTTTGTAACAGTCCAAGTAGTAATATCTGAACAATCATCTGACCAGATAATTTGACCTAGAGAGAAGAATGGCAAGCAAAGTAAGATAAGTAGTAGTTTTTTCATAAGAAATAATATAAAGTATAAATTTCTGCAAATTAAATTAAAATAAAAACAATAGATGATACATATACGATAC
>Ga0307993_1000749_pt1 | contig 11168 bp, 10 predicted proteins | sample EllFjometagen260_FD_203163 | JGI IMG/M metagenome (GOLD analysis project Ga0307993, IMG submission 203163) | Marine microbial communities from Ellis Fjord, Antarctic Ocean - #260 | ecosystem: Environmental > Aquatic > Marine > Unclassified | place: Southern Ocean | collected 2014-11-02 | reverse complement strand
AATGAATGCAGATAAAGCTTTTGATGTAGCTGCTTGTATTGGATGTGGAGCCTGTGTCGCAACTTGTAAAAACTCTTCTGCTATGTTATTTGTTGCAGCTAAAGTCTCTCAGTATGCTTACTTGCCACAAGGTCAAGTGGAGCGTAAACAGAGAGTGTTGAATATGGTGGAGCAAATGGATAAGGAAGGATTTGGAAACTGTACAAATACAGGTGCATGTGAAATAGAATGTCCAAAAGGAATTTCTATTGAATACATTGCAAAAATGAATAGAGAGTATCTTTCAGCTTCTATTTCTTCAGAAGAATAAAACATATTTTATCTAAAAATTAAAAGCAAGTTCTTAGAACTTGCTTTTTTTATGTTTATTTTTGAGCATGAAAACAAACAAATGTTTGACATTAATCTTTGTAATATTAACTAGCAATCTGTATGCTCAACAAATAAAAGTTACAAGAGATTTTGGAGTTTGGATTGGAGTTAAATATGAAAAAAAAATATTTAAAAGTTTTGATTTAGATTTAGAACAACAAATTAGAACCTTCAAGAATTCTTCAGTGTTAGATGATTATCTATTTGATATAGGGCTTAAATATCCAATTAATAAAGAGTTTAATTTAGGAACTAATATTAGGTATACGTATAATAATAAAAGGGTAAAAGAAAATGAAAATAACTTTAGGTACAACCTTGATATTGGGTATAAAAAAGATTTAACTCAAAAAATTAAAATTTATTACCGATTGAGGTATCAGAAAGAGTACATTAACCATTTTAGAAATATCTATTATAGATTTTCAGGAACTTCAAGTCAAAAGATTTACTCTTCAGGTGTTAGAAATAAGTTAAAAATTACTTTTAAGCAGAATAAGAAAAATAAATTTTATACATCAGCAGAACTATTTAGGTTAATTGAGAATTTTCGAGAGCCATATTTTAATAAAATTCGTTTTAATATAGGAGAGGAGATTAAATCAAAAATTGGAAAATTTGATTTTTCATTAGGTTTTGAAAAAGAATTGCATTCAGATTTTCCGTATTCGTTTTTGTTTTTAAAAATGATATATTCTATTAAAAGATGAGGGGATTTTTATTTTTTATAAGCCTTTTTCTATTACTATTTAGTCTTGAATCGTGTTATAAGGAAGAAGTTATATTTGATGTTGAGTCTAATAATTCTTTGGAGCTTCCATTAATTTTACGCATCAACAATAAGGACTGCGCTTATGATTATAATCAAAATACTTTAAGGTATCCTATCCAAAAAGATTCAATTATTAGTTTTGAGGCATTTATTGAGTTTCAGGATTACTCAGAAGTAATTTTTAATAATCAATCATTGAAAAATAATCTGATTAATAATCTGGGAGATATAAGGATTAATAAGCAGTATGAAATAAAGATAATTACAAATAATACAGTCAAAATATTAAAATTAGTATTTACAAACCTTCCTATTGTTCAGATAATTACTCCAAGTAGAATATATGATGACCCAAAATCTCTTGCTCGTTTTGTTATTCATTTACCAACTAAAAGTACAATTAGTTCTTATATTGGTATTGAACAAAGAGGGGGCTGGGAAACTCTTCAATTGCCCAAAAAATCTTATTCTTTCTCATTTTTAAATAGTAATTTTTTAAATGATATTACAGACTATTCAGTATTTGATTTAGAACAGAATACGTATTGGATATTAGATGGAATGTATAGTGACAATGCAAGGTTGCGAAATAAAGTTGCATCTAATATTTGGAAAGAAATACCGGGTGAAAGGCATTATGGCATTAACCCAAATTTTGTAGAGTTATATATTAATAACGAGCATCAAGGTCTGTATTGCTTAAGTGAAAATATAAATGCAGAATTATTATTGTTATCAAATAATGATGCATTATTATATAAGGCTATTGGATGGTCGGGACCTCCTTGCTTTGAAACATCTTCTCAGGATTTTCCCTCAATTGAAAGGTGGGATGGCTGGGTACAAAAGCACCCTAATCCCAATCAAATAATTAATTGGCAGCCCTTAGCAGACTTGAGAGATTTAATTGTTGAAAGTAGTGATGAGGAGTTTGTCTTACATATTAACTCACTCATAGATATTGATAATTTTATTGATTATTATCTTTTTCTAAACCTTATTTGTGCAAAGGATAATTTAGGAAAAAATATTTTTTTAACTAAAGAATCTTTACTTGAGAAATTCATTATAATTCCTTGGGATTTTGATAAAACTTTTGAGTCATCTGGAAACCAGCCTATTGTAAATAATAATTTATATAGAAGGTTATCTAAGCTTGATCCAGATAACTTTAACAAAAGGTTAAAGGGTAGGTGGATATTTTTGAGAAATGAAGCTTTTCAGGCATCAAATCTTTTAGCGATTATTGAAGAAAGTTCTAACCAAATTCAGAAATCAGATATTATTCAGATTGAAAATGAAAAATGGGCAACAACTATTAATATACAAGCAGAGCATGAAAATTTAATGTTATGGATAGTAGCTAGGCTTAATACTATGGATAATTATTATCAAAATTTATAAATATAAAATGAAAAATTCTCTCAATATAATCCTAATTCAATCCAATCTTTATTGGGAAGACATAGATTCAAATCTTTCTCATTTTGAAAAATTAATTTCAAATATTAAAGATACAGATATTATCTTACTGCCTGAAATGTTTAATACGGCCTTTTGTCCAAAATCTAATCATTTAGCAGAGAGTATGGACGGCAAAACCATTGATTGGATGAAGGAGATTTCTAAAACTAAAGATTGTGCTATAGCCGGAACTTTAATGATTAAAGATGGCGAAAAAATTTTCAATCGCCTTGTTTGGATTTCAAAATATGGAACAATTTTCACTTATGATAAGCATCATTTATTTTCTTTAATTAAAGAAGAGAAATATATAAGTAAAGGAAAGGAAAGAATAATTGTTGAAGTAGAAGGTTGGAAAATTTGCCCGCTTATTTGTTATGATTTGCGTTTCCCAGTTTTTAGCCGAAATGATGTAGAGTATGATGTGTTGATCTACTTAGCAAACTGGCCTGTAAAACGAATTGATGCTTGGGATACACTTTTAAAAGCGCGTTCTATTGAAAACCAATGTTATACTATTGGAGTAAATAGAGTAGGAGAAGACGGTAACGAAATTCCATTTAACGGTCATTCTAAAGTTTTTGATGCTTTTGGTAATGAGTTGTTTTCGGCAACTGAAAATAAGGAAGAAGTATTGCAATTTGAAATCAGTTTAGATGATTTGAAATTGAAAAGAAGACAAATGAATTTTTTGCAAGACAGAGATAATTTTAACCTACTTTAACTTCCATTCCAATTCCAGATCCCAATTAGAACGAATTGTTATTTCTGAGGGATAATTGATAACTTGTTCAGCTTGAGCTCTTTTTTTCCAACTCCCTGTTGTCCATTTCCCATCTCTGTTGCTGTCAGCAATGTATTTTATTTGATATTTCCCTGGTGTAATATCAGTGAGTAGAAAAGGTTGTTCAGTAAAGTTAAATTCACTAATTACTTTGTCATCCTGAAATAATTGGAATATACATTGCTTATTTTCTGCACTAATAATAGTAAGATTTCCATATTTTATTTCTTCAATAACTAAAGAGTCAGTTGTTGTTGTATTGTCAACTTCAATTATTGTGCTGTCCTTTATTATGCTATCAATTATAACAATAGGGTCAAAAGATAATAATGAAATGAAACTATCTCTTTCTGCATTAACCACAGTATTTAAAAATGCAATTTTTTCTTCTTCATTGTAGATGAAGTCAAAATCTGTTAAGGATACAATCGTATAATTATTACTATTTAAATTTGGGAAATGGAAATCTCCATTTTTATTCGTTTTAGCAATATAATTAGGTTTTTCTTTAAAGATAATACTATCAGCTCTGTTGACCTCAAAAAGCATAATCCAGGCATTTTCAACTGCAGTTAAAGTATACGCATCTTGCAATTTTCCGCTTAAAGTAAGGCTATCAATTTTATCAGAAGTTGACAAAATATAATTTAGTGTATCTAGAATATTTCCTTCATTATTATCTTTTATGCAATTATTTAAAGCAATATTGTAGGTCGTATTCTTAGCCAATGTATCCTCAATAGTTAGCGTTAATACTTTCCCTTTTATTTTCTTTTGAATTCTTTTCTCTGTAGGAGGAGAAATATAAAAATATTCTTCCCATTTATTAAGCTGAATATATTCGTTAAATGTGAAATCAATGCTTGTAATTCCTTCCTTTTCGAATATTGTTTTATTTAATATTTCAGGTGAGTCAGTATCTTTTTCTCCTCCTGTTGGAGCAACTATATTCGCACAACTGCTTAATAATAGTAGGTAAATAAATATTGAATAAATAGATTTCATTACTGGCAAATATACTCTATTTGACTTAGGCGACTGCAATGGTTATAATGCTTACTTTAACTCCTTTAATTTCTAATAATTTTTGCGCACAAGCTTCCAGAGTTGCGCCTGTGGTTACTACATCATCCACTAGTAGAATATGTTTATTTTGTAATTGATCAGTCTGTTTTAGACGAAAACTATTCATCATGTTTTCCCAACGGCTGAATCGCTTTTTTCTTGTTTGAGAATCCGTATTTTCTGTACGGATGAGTAGTTTGTTATTTACTTCAATATTTATTATTTCCTGTATTCCCTTAACAATATATTTACTTTGGTTATATCCTCTAAGTTTTTCTTTTTTTGGGTGTAGAGGAACAGGAATAATATAATCCAAATTACAAAAAAATGGACTTTCCTTTATAGCATATCCTATTTGCTTCCCTAAAAATATTCCTGTGCTTTTCCCTCCTTCATATTTTAACTGGTAGATTAATTTTTGAATACTTCCTTCTTTATGAAATTTATATAATGCAGCCGCATTTTCAATCTGTACCCTTCCCCAGAATATTTGACTTACATTATTTTCTTTCTTTTTAAAGCAATTTGTTTTTGGAATTTTGTACAAACAAAGTATACATATGGTATCTTCATCTTTTAATAGGTTTTCGCCACATACCCCACAAGAGTTGGGGTAAAACAATGAAACTAAATCTTCAAAAAATGAAAGTAACTTTTTCATTATCGAAAGTTACAAAAATATAGGCAATAAAAAACCCACCTAAAATAGATGGGTTTTGAATATTAAATTTGATTTTTTTATCCACACTTACTGTAGCCGCAGCTAACGCATTTAAGACAGCCCTCTTCATACACTAAGCCTTCATCACCACATTCTCCACAAGTGTGGTCGCTTACCTTTGTGCCATCAGCAATAAATGTTTTTAGAGCTCTTACAACTCCACTTTTCCAAGTATTGATATTCTCATCATACATGTTCATTTTCCCGATTAAGTCAACAACATAATGCAAAGGCATTCCATGACGTAATACTCCAGAAATTAATTTTGCATAGTTCCAAAATTCTTTATCAAATGAACGAGATAGACCTCCCATTGTTATTTTATATCCTTCCTTATCTTCATATTGGAAATCATATTGAGTAGAACCGTCCTCTCTTCTGTTTTTTATCACCCAACCGTATTCTACTGCTGCTGGGACATTAAATACATCCTCAGTTTTTCCTGTAAATATTTCGTATGGTCTTCCGTTTAGTAAACCAACAACTGCAATCCATTTTTCTTTATTATTTTGAAAACGAACTACTTTTGCATCTAATCTTTTAGTACGAGAAGGGGCTTTTGTTTCTTTAAATTCAGCATTTTCAAGGACATCATTTTTTCCGTTATCGTCAGCAGCAACTAGCACTCCTGATCTTGATCCATCTCTATAAACCGTAATTCCTTTTGTTCCTTTTTTCCATGATTCTAAGTAGATATTACTTACTTCATCAAGCGATACATCATTAGGTAAATTAATAGTTGAACTAATAGAGTGGGTTACATATTTTTGCACTACCGCTTGCATTTCAACTCTTTTGTTCCAATTAATTTCTGGTGCAGTACTTCCAGCATAAGGACTTTTAGTAATGTCAGTTTCTCCCGTTACCTCCATCCAAGTTTTTAAGTTATGGTGATAAACCGTAAACTCTTGCCACTTATCTCCTAAATCATCAATAAAGTCAACTTTCGCTTCTCTATCTTGCTCGTTTATTTTTCTTCTTCTTTTATAGTGTGTCATAAACACAGGCTCAATTCCTGAAGAAGTTTGTGCCAACATACTTAGTGTTCCGGTTGGAGCTACTGTACTAATAGAGATGTTTCTTCTTCCGAATTTCATCATTCTTTCGTACACTTCAGGAAGTTCAACTTCTAACATTTGTACAAATTCTGAAGTGTTTTCAATTTTAGAATCAAAACCAACAAAACTTCCTCTTTCTAGTGACATATCAATAGAACTATCAAACTCTGCTCTACATTTTTCTTTCATTATTTCTTCCACCTTAGCAATAGCATCATCAGAATCGATAGCCATCCCCAGTGCCGCTACCATGTCAGCAAGTGCAGTAAATCCTAATCCTGTTCTTCTTCCTTCTTTACCCGTTTTAAGCAATAATTCCCAAGTTTCTCTTTCTACTTGCTTGATGTTATCTGGCTCATCATCAGCCTCTACTTTTCTAAGGATTCTACCAATAGCTTCTGTTTCTAAATCTACTAAATCATCCATTAATCTTTGTCCTTCATATGTTGATTTATAGAAGTCCTCCATTAAGAATTTCGCATCTTTAGTAAAAGGCTTCTCAACAAAGTTGAATAGGTTGATTGCAATCAATCTACAGCTATCCCCTCCTTGCATTGCAATTTCGGAACATGGGTTAGTTGATGTGTTTTTATATCCAGGATATACTGATGATGTAGAATACCAGTGCTGTCTATCCCAAAATATTAATCCTGGTTCAGCAGTGTTATGTGCGCACTCAATAATAGTATCCCAAAGCTCTTTAGCTTTAACTGTTTTGCTAAATTTAGGTGTTTCAGAATCAATAGGCCATTTGTGTGTGTACTCTGCATTGTTTTCCACAGCTTTCATAAACTCATCCGACAAACGGATTGAGATATTAGCTCCTGTTACTTTTTGTAAATCTTGTTTTATAGTAATGAAATCTTCAACATCAGGATGAGCAATATCCATAGAAAGCATCAAAGCTCCTCTTCTTCCATTTTGTGCTACTTCTCTAGTTGTATTTGAAAAACGATTCATAAAAGAAACGGCTCCTGAAGTACTTCCTGCAGCATTGGAAACTCTTGCTCCTGATGGACGTAAGTTAGAGATATCAACTCCAACACCACATCTTCTTTTGAATAGTTGTGCTAATTGTTGGTCAGTGTAAAATACCCCACCATAAGAATCATGTAATTCAGGAACAACTATACAATTAGATAAAGAAGCTAATTTATAGTGATTTCCTAAAGAACTCATTACACTTCCTTGGGGAATAATATATCCGAATTTTTTAAAGTAATTATAAACCTTCTCTTCTGTTAAATCTTCTCTTTCTTGTCCGTATTTGGATAAGAATTTAGCGCTTCCGTTAAGGTTGTATTTTAATTTATAATCTGCTTCAATTCTACCAAATTCCTTAGCCATTCTCCTGTGCATATCATCTGGAGTTTTTTCAACAAATTCCCCTTCCTTATTCTTCATTGCATACTTGTTCATCCAAGTTGTTCCCGCCAACTCGTCACCATTAAAGTAGGCAACTGCAGCTTCTAAAACTTGTTCGTATGCATAAGTTTTTTGGTTTTTGGTTTTTGTTGTAATGTCTTGTGGCTTTTGTGTTATTGTGGTCATTTGGTTTTCAGATTAAAGCATTTAATTTTTCAGTATTTTTTTACTGACTACAAGTTTAAAAATATTATTAAAATTTCAACAACATCTTAAAGTTGGTTCTCAACATCTTTTTCAACAATTAGTTAATAAACTAAAGCTGCTAGATAAAGAAATGTTAAATTAAATAATAAAAGGGGTTAGATTTTTTCTATGTACAAAAAAACTAGAGCAGGATTTCAGATAAAATACTTTTGAATAAAGTAAGGCCATCTTGATTAGTTAACTCTTTGTCAGCTGCTCTTTCTGGGTGTGGCATCATTCCGAAAACATTTCTATCAGCATTACAAACGCCAGCGATATTTAATAATGATCCATTAGGATTTGCTTGTTCAGTAATATCTCCATTTTCGTCACAATACTTAAATAAAATCTGGTCATTTTGAATTAAAGATTTCATTGTTTCTTCATCAGCAAAATATTTTCCTTCGCCATGAGCAATAGGAATTTTTATTGCCTTTTCAGCATATTGATTTGTAACTAAAGTGTTTTTTGTTTCAGCCTTTAAATAGGTGTTTTTGCAAATAAATTTATGACTGTCGTTGTGCAATAGTGCTCCTGGTAATAATCCGCTTTCTGTTAAAATTTGGAACCCATTACAAATTCCCATTACATAACCACCTGCATTAGCAAAGCCAATAATTTCTGTCATAATAGGAGAGAATTTAGCAATAGCTCCTGACCTTAAGTAATCCCCAAAAGAGAAACCTCCAGGTAAAATGATAAAATCACACTCTTGCAAATCAGTATCTTTATGCCAAAGTTTTACTACTTCTTGCTTCATAATAGTCTCTAAAACATAAACCATATCCATGTCGCAATTAGACCCAGGGAAAACAACTACACCAAATTTCATAATATTATTTTTAATGTGGCAAATTTACACATTATAACATAACCGAGTACCTACAATAGAAGGAAGAAATTATGAAAAGTAAAAATAAAAAATTTCCAATTTTCTTATTCTTTGTGTAGGTGAAATAATTCCCAATAATTACACATAAAGGAGTCATTACAAAGTACCATGACTTAAGTCCTCCAAAAATAATTAGTAATACACTAAAGACAAAATAAAAGGAAATAATCAGAAAAGATTTCCTAGAACGAATACTTTTTTTGTAGAGCCATTGAAAAAGTTCAACAAATGAAAGTAAACTGATGATAACCAATATACTAAGCCAAATTAGCTTAGGTGTTTTAAAATCATTAATAGCTGGAAGGCTGATAAATTGTAGTGTTTCAAAAGTTGGGAAAATAAAGGTTTCATCAAATAGAAAAGTGTAAACAAAGTAGAAGAAATAGGGTATGGCAACACCTATAGAAGATATACATAAATTTCTCCAATTTAAGTTGCTGTAATTAATCCCACTAATCACAATAAGGAGCATAAGGAAAAGCAAGTTTGGGAAAATAAAACTAAAAATAGATACAATAATACCTGCATTAAAAACCTGAGCAAATGGGTATTCTTTTTGATAAGTTTCTAAGATAGAATTTAGAAAAAAAAGTAAAAAAAAGGAAATTATCCATTCTGAAACAGTATTTATAAAAGGAGTGCAAAGTAGTAGAAATACAAACCCAAGCACAAGATTGTCTTTGCGAATAATATTTTTTTCATATACTAAATTATTGATTCCTAGCGCATTAAATGCTGGTAGAAGTAAGCCAAATAGAAACACAAAAACAGGAGATACCCATTGATGAGAAAAGACTAATTCAAAAGAGGAGTTCAGTAAGGGTAAGCATGTAAATAATATACAAAAAACAATAAAAAATATAATTATTGTAGGCCTTGGATTTATAAGGTGTTTAAGAAACATTGTATTCTCTAAAAATAGTTAAATTTGCATCAGTAAATTAAAACAAAAATTATGAATAAAATATTTTATGCAATCGGAGATTTTTTTGGTCTGATTTTTAATGGTGTTGAAGCTGTAGGGAACACAATAAACTATTTATATATTGTTATCATCTTTGCTTTTTTAGTGATCTGGACTACTAAAATGCTAAAGCATAGAAAAGATGGAGAGGAGCACGCTTCATCATAAATCAAAGCCAATATCTTTACGAAAGTATTTCCCCTCAAAAGCTATTTTTTCTGCACTATCAAATGATTTTTTAAGTGCATCATTCATGTTTTCTCCGAATGAAGTTAGGGCAATAACTCTCCCACCATTTGTTGTTACTGTTTCTCCTTCTTGTTTTGTTCCTGCATGGAATACAATACTATCGCTTACTTTTTCAATTCCTATAATTTCTTTTCCTTTTTCATAAGCTTCAGGATAACCGCCTGAAACTAACATTACTGTTGTCGCCACTTCCTCCGTTATTTCTAAATCTTTTTCGCTAAAAGTTCCATCTCCAATTCCCTTTAAAAGGTTCAGTAAATCTGATTTTATCCTAGGAATAACAACCTCAGTTTCAGGGTCACCCATCCTTACATTATATTCAATTACTTTAGGCTCTCCCTTTACATTTATGAGTCCAATAAAGATAAACCCCTTGTATTCAATATTATCTTTCTTTAGCCCTTCTACAGTTGGTTTAATAATTTCTCTTTCTACTTTTTCAATGTAGAATCTATCAGCAAATGGTACGGGTGAAATAGCACCCATACCTCCAGTATTTAATCCAGTATTTCCTTCACCAATACGCTTATAATCTTTTGCTGAAGGGAGAATTTTATACGAATCACCATCAGTTAAAACGAATACTGAAAGTTCAATTCCATCTAAGAATTCCTCAATAACTACAGTAGATGATGCAGTTCCAAATTTGGCATCAGCTACCATAGCTTTTAACTCGTCTTTTGCTTGTTGTAAATCATTAAGGATTAGCACTCCTTTTCCTGCAGCCAAACCATCAGCTTTTAATACATAAGGAGCTTCAAGGCTTTCCAAAAAAGTATATCCTTCTGTTAAGTTATCTTTGGTAAAAGCTTGATATTTTGCCGTAGGGATATTATGTCTGAACATAAATTCCTTTGCAAATTCCTTACTTCCTTCTAATTGTGCTCCTTCTTTTGAGGGGCCAATTAAAGAGATATCTTTTAACTGTTCATCTTCTTTAAAGAAATTATAGATGCCATTTACTAATGGATCTTCAGGTCCTACTAAAACTAGCTCAATACTTTCAGTAAGTACGAATTCCTTTATGTTTTCGAAATCATTTACATCAATATTAATATTCGTCCCCACTTCAGCTGTACCTGCATTTCCAGGAGCAATAAATAATTGATTGCATGAACTACTTTTTGCAATTTTCCATGCAAATGCATGTTCTCTTCCTCCACTTCCTAGTATTAATACGTTCATTCTATAATTTTATTCGCTATCCATAGCTATT
>Ga0307993_1000747_pt1 | contig 11181 bp, 22 predicted proteins | sample EllFjometagen260_FD_203163 | JGI IMG/M metagenome (GOLD analysis project Ga0307993, IMG submission 203163) | Marine microbial communities from Ellis Fjord, Antarctic Ocean - #260 | ecosystem: Environmental > Aquatic > Marine > Unclassified | place: Southern Ocean | collected 2014-11-02 | reverse complement strand
AAGGAAGAAGAAGAAGTTGAAGAAGAAGAAATGTCAGCACCATCTACAAATCCAAAATCAATAAAGACTACAGAAGTTGTTGAATTTTCTTTGGAAGAGTTAAAAGCAGAAAATGAAAGGTTAAAACTTGAACTATCAAAAAGTCCTGCAGAAGCTAACTTGAATACAAATAAGTTCAGTTCTGAAGCTAGAAATGAAGGACCAACAAAAAAACAATTAGAAAATATGTCAGCATCCGATAAATTTCTATACTCATTACAAAATTAATATAAACAAATAAATAAATAAAAATGTCAAAAAATTTAAAAAAACAAAACTTTGTAGCAAATGTTATTCACCCTGCAAGATATTGCGGAACTGAAGCAGGTTTTTACATCTCAAAAGCACTAGCTTTATCAGTATCTTTGGAAGAACTAACTATGATGGAAAACATCAAGTTCAAACAAACAATTCAAAGAATGGAATTGGGTTCGGTAGTAGCTAATTCAACTTGTGATTTTGAAACTTCTTCAACTATTACGTTAACTGAAAGAGTAATTGAACCAAAAAATTTACAAGTAAATATGCAGTATTGCAAAACTACTTTATTAAATAATTGGGAAAGTTTACAAATGAAAGCAGGGGCTTGGAATAATACAGCACCTACTTTTGATGAGTATTTAATTTCACTTACAGCTAAAGAAATTGCTGCAGGAGTAGAAAATGCAGTATGGAGTGGAACGGCTGCAGGTGCAGGTTCTTTTCAAGGTTTCTTAGGTGCTACAGGAACTTTTGTAGGTGATGCAACTATCAACAATGTTGTAAATGCAGGAACTCCATTTGTTCAGACTAATGTAATTGCAAATATGAGTAAGGCTCTTGCTGCAACTCCTTCAACTGTGTACGGAAAAGAAGACTTAAGAATGTATATAAACTACAAAACTTACAGACTTTACATTGCTGAAATATCTAAATTAGGATATGTAAATGCTTACAATATGAATAGTGATTATGTACCTGTTTTTGAAGGTGTAAAATTAGCAGTAAGTTATGGAATGCTAGACAACCAAATAGTTGTAGCTGAGAAATCAAACTTATTTTTTGGAACTGATTTGTTAAGTGACCAAACTGAAATCCGTACCTTGGATATGAGCAATCTTGATGGTTCAAATAATGTAAGAATTGTAGCTAAATATTCTGCAGGAGTTCAGCACGGAGTTGGTGCAGATATTACATTGTTGAAGTAAGATTATTAACTAAAAAAATAAATTATTATGGCTTGTACGCTAATAACACACGGAAGGGGTTTAGATTGTAACAGAGTATCAGGGGGCATCAGGGCCGTATATTTTGGAGTTTATGATACTACAATAGTGGACCAAACAACGATAAATTCAACAGGTGAAGTAACTATTGTTGGAATGGGTTCAACTTCACTTTATAGGTATGCACTACCAAGAGGTGTTGCTTCAGTAACTGATACGATTGTAGGAAGCACCGAAAATGGTACTATTTACTACACTCCATCAGTTCAAGTAATCTACAACAGATTAACTACGCAAGACCAACATCAAATCAAATTGTTAGGTCAAACTCAGTTAGTTGTTTTTGCTGAATGTAATGCCTTAAATGCAAATGACCAAAATGTAATTCTTTGTCTTGGTTCTGCTAACGGAATGCAGTTAAATGCAGGAACTGAAGCAACAGGTGCAGCTTGGGGTGATAGAAATGGTTATGACATTACTTTTGATGGAATGGAAGCATTACCAATGGCAATATGTAAAGACTATACTTCTACACCATTTGACAACTTAGGAACTGCAGGAGCATTAATACCTATTGTAACCGCATAGTTAAACATAAATATATTTTAAAAAGGGGAACTTAATCGTTCCCTTTTTTTGTATTCCAAATAAAAATCAAAATTTTCTATTATAGATTATGATACAAACTAAATTGCTAGGAAAATTAGAAACTTGGATAAATACCGAAGCCAATAGAATTTCACCTGCAACTAAACAAAATCCAATAGTACGAGGAACTCCTACTATCAATTTTTTGTTTAAGTTTACAAATGATATTTCAGGCGATATTCAATATTCTTATCCAAAGGGTTTTGTAATTTATGATAGAGCAACTTTTTTTGATTTTCAAGATACATTAAGTCTTCGACCATTTTTAGGTCAACTTGCTTTAAAGTTAGCAGGTTATTGGAAATATGAAATTTATGAAGTATATTGGGAACAATATCCATCTGATTTAGAACCTGAATTTACTCCACTAAAACCTGACCAAGATATGCCAATTGGTCCTGAGTTTGGAAAAGTTCAAGGTCTTGTAGCTATAGGGAAAATGTATGTAGGTGAAATATCAGGAAGTGAAGAAGTGCAATACAGAGAATATGTAGCACCTGACAAAGACAATTATATTTATCACGGACAATAAAAAATTATGAATAATATTTTAAAAGTAGATTTTGGGGCTACAACTTCTCCAATAGTTTCAGAACAAGCATCAAAGGAATGGATTGAATATGGAACTGAAGAATGGCGAAATTTGTACCCTCAGTTTTTAATTGACCTTTATTATAATTCAAGTACACAGGCTGCAATTATAAATGCTACAGCCGAAATGATAAGTGGTGAAGATATTGTCATAGATGACGAAGAAGAGAAAAATCTTGATACTATAGTTAAACTGAAGAAGTTTATGGCAAGTTGCAATTCATCAGAAACTTTAATGGAAGTTGTAAAAAAGATGTCTTTTGATTTTAAACTTCAGGGAGCATTTGCTTTAAACATTGTATGGAGCCAAGACCGAACTCAAATTGCTGAAATTTACCATATTCCTGTTGAGAAAATTAGAGTTGGAAGACCTAATGAAATGGGAAAAGTTGAAGGTTATTTTATTTCAAGTGATTGGACAAATACTAGAAAAAACAAACCATATTATGTTCCTGCTTTTAATGTAAATGACAGAACAAATCCAAATCAAGTAATCTACTCAGGACTTTATTCACCTGCTATGTCCGTTTATCATACTCCTGATTATGTAGCAGCAAATAATTGGGCTTTGGTTGACCAAAGAGTAGCAGAGTTTCACCTTAACAATATATCAAATGGATTTGCAGGTTCTTATTTTATAAGTTTTGCAAATGGAGTTCCTACACAAGAAGAAAGACTTCAAATTGAAAATAGTTTATCTGCAAAATTTACAGGTGCTCATAATTCAGGCAAGTTCGTTTTAACTTTTTCAGATGATAAAACAAGAACTCCTGAGATAACTCCAATAAGCGTTTCTGATGCCGATAAACAATATTTAGCCCTGCAGGAACTTCTTGTTCAAAATATACTTACAGGACACAGATGTACTTCACCTGTGCTTATGGGCATTAAGTCAGATACAGGACTTGGAAATAATGCAGATGAATTAAATTCTGCAGCAAATTATTATCTTAACACGGTTGTAAAACCATATCAAGACCATATTCTGAAAGTATTAAAAAAGATTTTTGAGGTTAATCAAATGAATATTCCTATTTCTTTTGTTCAGTTAAAACCAATAACAATAAGATTTACAAATCAAGACCTTGCTGCAGTTATGACGCAAGATGAAATCCGTGAAGAACTAGGACTTGCTCCATTAGACGAAAATGTTGATGTAGATGTAGACCTTCAGAAAATGGCAAAGACTGAGTTAGACACCTTCTTAGATACTATGGAAGACATTCCTGATGATTGGGAATTAATAGCAGAAGAAGAAGTTGATGGAGAACATAGAGATTTTGATTATGAAGCAGAGTTGAACAAAATAGCTGAAGAAAAAATTGAACTAACTTCAACAGGAAGGGCAAACCCAAATGCTAGAAGTTCCCAAGATGGACTGAATAAAGGAAAAACTGCATTTTACAAAGTTAGATATGTTTATACAAATGATAATTTCTTAGAGAATAAAAGTGGAACTTCAAGGGAGTTTTGTGAAAAGATGATGAAGGCTAAAAAGATTTATCGTAAGGAAGACATTATGAGAATGAGCAAGTCAGGAGTTAATGCAGGATTTGGTCCTGAAGGTGCTAAAAATTATGATATTTTTCTTTGGAAAGGCGGACCACAGTGTTTCCATTTTTGGTTGAGACAAATCTACAAAGCACCAAAGACTGATGACAATTATGTTTACTATCCTGATAATGTTCAAGATGAGAAAAACATAGGATATACAAAAGCAAGAAAAGAAGGATTTACTGCAGAAAAAAATGATAACCTTGTAGCAATCCCACCAAGAAAAATGAAAAATAATGGTTACTTAAAATCAAGATAATATGGCAACAGGATATGTACTTTTTATAAGTGAAGAAAAATTAAAAGATAGCACAGCCATATCATTGAATGTTGATGTTCAGCTACTGCTACCTTTTGTAAAACAGGCTCAAAAGCTATATGTAGAAACTAAGCTTGGAACAAAGCTAAATGATAAATTGAAATCCTTAATTGTAGCAGGAACGGTAAATGCTGCAGGGAATGAATATTATGCCACTTTACTGAATACTTATATTGGTGATATGTTACCAAACTTTGCTTTGTACCACGCTATTCCATTTCTAAGATTTAAGGTGGAAAATGGCAATATTTATTCCAAGACTTCAGAAACAGGAACTTCATTAAATACTGAAGAAGCACAAAGTTTGAGGTCAGAAGTTGTAAATACAGGTGAATATTATATGGAGAGAATGATTGAATACATTACAAATAATCTTATTGAGTTTCCTGAGTATCAAACCAATACAGGTGCAGATGTTAATCCTGACCAAAATGCTTATTATGGTGGAATGAATTTAGAAAGTTGCCGAGACCAATGTAACACGATAACTCTTAGAAGTTTTATAAATCCAATGGATTAATGAAGAAGAACTACAAGACTAAAAAATCAAATAAAATTAAGTTGAAATCATACTTAAAAAAAAATATTAAAAATGAAGGAAGTTCAAGACAGCCTACAAGTAGGGCTAGCAAATAGCACAGCTATAGTTTTCAGTATAACGGAATGTAATGATATTTTAACCTTAGTATCATTAATTTTAGCAATAACATTTACTATATATAAATTTATAAAATTTGAAAAATCTAAATAAATGGGCAATAAAATTCATTTTAAAGGTTCTAAGCTATTTAATAGCAGAAATAAAGAACTACAACCCTTCTGAGGTTGTAAGTCCATTAGAAGTCTTAAAAAGCCCAAAAAACAACGCTTCCATCAATCTTTTATTGATAAGAGATACCTTCACCAAAAAATCAACAATAGGTGAATTATTTCTTAATGGTGAATTAATGTGTGATACACTTGAAAATCCGTGAATAGATAATGAAAGGAACTTTTCTTGTATTCCTGAAGGTGAATATGATGTAAGGCTCAGACTACCAAGAGAAAGTGCTACAAGAGAATATATTCATTTGTTAGTTCAGGAAGTCCCAAATAGAAATTGGATTTTATTTCACAGGGGCAATACTGCAAAAGATACAAGGGGTTGTATTCTAGTAGGGCTTGGAAGTCAACAGGATATTGTTCAAAACTCAGTTTTAGCTATGGACTTGTTAATCAAAGAAATACTAAATTTGGGTGGTACAAAAATAAAATTAATAATCAAAAATAAATAAAATGAAAAAGTTTTTCCAAAAGTATTTAATAGGGCAAATGTTAAAATCTAAAAAGTTTTGGTATGCCATCAGTTCTGTTGTAGTTCCTGCTATAGTTACCTTTTTGGGTGTAGATGAAGCTACAGCCACTCAACTTTACCACGCTATTTTAGTGTTAATAGTAGGGCAAGGAATTGCTGATGTATCAAAGGGATAATCGTTACAGACTAAAGCCACACGAGGTACTTGCTTTAAGTGAAATGCGTAAGACTGATAGCAGGAATGTTCTTGTTATTGGAGATTTACACGAACCATTTTGTTTAGACAAGTACCTAGATTGGTGTATTGACCAATATGAAACTTATAATTGTACTGAAGTAGTTTTTATTGGAGATGTAATTGATAATCATTTTTCAAGCTACCACGAAAGTTCTGCTGATGGAATGGGTGGTTCTGACGAGTTAGAATTTGCTATAAAAAGAATTGCTAGATGGTTTGAAGCATTTCCAAAAGCAAATGTAATTATTGGTAACCACGACCGATTGATTATGAGAAAGGCTCAGAGTTCAGCAATACCAAGTAAGTGGATAAAATCCTACAAAGAAGTTTTAGAAGTTCCAACTTGGAATTTTGTTGAAAGATATGTAATTGATAATGTTCAGTATATTCACGGAGAAGGTGGAACTGCATCTACAAAATGTCGTGCTGATATGATGAATACGGTACAAGGTCATTTACATACCCAATGTTATGTTCAGAATTTTGTAGGTCAGAACTTCAGGATTTTTGGAGTTCAAGTTGGCTGTGGTATTGACCACGAAAGTTATGCTATGGCCTATGCTAAATATGGTAAAAAACCTGCTATCGGCTGTGTAGTTGTACTAAATAATGGGAAAACCCCAATCAATTTGTTAATGCCTTTATAGGTTTTGACACCCTTTTCACACTTTTTATTTTAAATTTTACTAGATTGAAAACGCATTTCTGTTAAGAAAAGTGTTAATAAATTAGGAATTGGTATTTATATTGCTTATCTTTACTATACAAGAGAAGGAAAAAGTAGTATCAGAAATTAAGAAGCGAAACTCTTCATCTAAAAACTAAAAAGTTCTTCAATCTTATCTAAGTGACAAAGAGTTCTCTTACCAAAATAGAGTAAAAGCACCCACTCAAAAGGGGCTAAAATTAAAAATCACAAAATGAAAGATAGAAAAATAGTACAATTAAGTCTAGGGAAATACAACAGGATATTCAAAACAGACACTCCACTTTGGTCAGACCTTCACGATTATTTCTCAAACCCTGCAGCAATAAATAGAGCCGAGTACAACCTGATTTGCTCAAAGAGAGATATTAGCCTTTGGACTAAGCTAAAAATGAAACCCAATAGAGGTTGGAAAGTTTCAGACGCAAAAACCTACTTTAACATAAAAGGCTCAGGAGAAAAATTGTTAGCAGACTTTATGGAAGTCTATAATCAATATCAAGAGTTAAAAGCAGAAATGCACAAAATCACAACATCAGGAAACCAAATTAGTCTAACTGCATAATAATCAGAGGGTGTAAAAGCCCTCATAATACAAAAAAATAAAATGTACCAATACGATATAAAATACGAAAACGAAATTATGGACATAGTTACTGAGAGTTTTACAAAACTTTCTGAAGCTAGAAAAAGAATAAAAGGAATAAATCAAAGCCCTGATTGTTTACTAATAAGGACTTGGAGATATTTAGATGGAAAATACTTGGGGGATATTCCACCAAGAATAAATCACAAAATATAAAGTGTTAATAAAAGTGTTAATAAATTAGGAATTGACAAAAAGATTGATTATCTTTATAGTAAGAAAGGAAAGAAAACCCTTTTATAATTAAAAATCACAAAATGACAGAGCAATATTTAGATAGCATTTACCTACCAAAAAAAAGATATACCATAAAAAATTCAGAATTATCTTTTGATAGCATAGAAGAACTAACAGATTTTGTAATAATTCAGGGAATTTGCCCAAGTGCAAAAGTAATAGATAAAGGAGTTGAAACTTCAGAAACAATTCAAGATTTTATAGTTTACTAAAAATTAATCAGAGGTTAAACCCTCATAAAACAAAAAAAGAAAATGGAAAAATATACAGAAAATGAAGTAAGAGAATTTAAAAGATTTTTAAACGATTTAAGAGAAAGTGGAACAACTAACATGTTTGGGGCAGGTCAAAACCTAGAATACGAATTTGGTTTAGAAAAAGCAGAAGCAAGAAAAGTCCTATCAAGTTGGATGCAAAACTTTAAAAAATAAAATTAACTAAAAAAGAAAAGAAAATGAGATTTGAAAAGTACAAGCAGAACCTAAGAAAAGAAGGCGATTTTATAATTAGCTACACTACAAAAGTGGCAAGAATTAACAGAGGTGAAACTCACCTCACAGAACTAGGAATTTGGTCAGCTACAACTACAAGGCATATTAATTATGCAGCTAAAGAACTAGGATTGACATTAATAAATTATAAATCAAAAAAATAAAATAAAATGAAATATTTATCAGACTATATGGAAGAAAGACAAACAGCACTTTTTAAAAAAACAGGTACAATTTTCGCATTCAGCGATAAGCAATTTTTAGAGAATAAAAAAGAAGGAGTAAAATATGTACAACTAGGTCAGGGAATGTTAACAGAAAAACCTTTTGTAAAGGAAGTAATAGAAGGACTTGATACAATCTACAAAGAAAGTATTAAGCAGGATATCAAAGAAAATGGAAAAAATAAAATAATACTCAGGGAACTTCAAAATCACGAAGCCTTCTATGTAGGGAATATAGAAGAAACAATTCATAAATTAGAAGACTATCCAATTACAGAGGACGAAATATCACATATCTTTTCTAAGAATTGGGCAAAATATTCAGACCAATAAAAAAATTTAAAAATAAGTGTTAATAAATTAGTTTATAACATTTATTTTGTTTATCTTTATACTACAAGAAAAGAGTAGAAGCAACCACTCAGAAGGGGCTAGAACTAAACATCACAAAATGAAAAATCCTACAAAAGAAAAAGTCTTATCAGAAATTTTTAACTCAGATTATCAAGGAATTTTAGAAGAAAAAGAAAATAAAATTCAAACCAAAAAATTCTACAGAGTAATTACTCCAAGCACATTCTCAAATCAAACTTACATTTCAACATTAGAAAAAGCTCAAGATTGGATTAAAGAATGGTCAGGACTAGGACTAAGAAGCAGAAGCAAATATTGGGAAGAACAAGCAGCACTTTGCAAGATAGAAGAAGTCACAGAAACATTTATTCAAATAAAATAATAATCAGAGGGGGCAACCCCTCAAAAAAAAACAATTATGAAAAGAGAAACTACCTATTGGAAAATGAAGGAAGCAGTTACCGAACAAGAAGCTATAGTGTCAATCATAGATACCATTCAGCACAATCCATTATTCCTAAATAAATGCACAAGTACAAACTTTGCAATACTAAAAAACTTTGATACAAGAGGACAAAAATACTTCCTGAGTAAGTTAGTTTGGGAGCAAGTCCGAGATTTGTTTATAGAGATAAAAACAGCATATTACAATTCACTAGATTATTCAACTAAATTTTAAAAAAATGGCAATAGAAAAACTAAAATGTTACGACTTTTTCTTCTATCCAAATGGAGAATATACAACCAAATCAGTTTGGAGTTCAAAATTATACACCTTTGATAATGACCTGCAGGAAGTATCAACTCAAATAAGAATATTTGGAACTGATAAGCAGGTTGATAAAACCCTAGATGATTACATAAATATTACAGGGCTTAACTTAGATGAAAGTTTCACCTATAAAATAGAAAAGGAAGGAACTCACTTTTACAATAAGGAAACAAATAAAAAGATAGCAGCAAAATTAACTGACTACAAAACGCTTTATAATCAATCTGATAAAAAAGCATTAATTTTAAGAATGGTATAATGACTGACAAAGAATTAAAGAAACTATCAAAACAATTAACTCAGGACGCAAGAAGAATTTTTGAAGAAAAATATTACTTAATACCAAAAGATGAACTTCTGACTAAAGAACTTCATAGCATTCAAAGTTCATATTGTAAAGATAATGATACAACCTTTGTTGGAAAAGACGAAATGGGTGAAGACTTCTCAATTACTTTTGATACCATAGAATTATTAAGGTGGTCAGACATAAGTTGGTGGAAAGAAAAAGCAATTAAATATCTAACAGATTTAAAATGTTAATAATTATGTTTATATTTGTAAACACAGGAACGCTGAAGCCTGAGAAAGTAGGCAACAAAAAAAATAAGAAATGAGTAAATTTAAAACAATCAACATTCACGGAAAGCAGTATGTGGAAGTACACGAAAAAATCAAATATTTTAGGGAAAACTTTAAAGGTTGGGCAATGACTTCTGAATTCATAGAACTAACAGAAAAAAGATGTACCATAAAAACCTCAATAGCTAATCAAGATGGATATGTTATAGCAACAGGAATAGCTTATGAAACTGAAGGTTCAACATTTATTAATAAGACTTCCTTTATGGAAAATTGCGAAACATCAGCAAATGGAAGGGCTTTATCAAATTTTGGAATTGGAATAGAAACAGGCATTGCTTCTGCAGATGAGGTCAAAACTGCCATAGACCAAAAAACTCCTAGCCTGAAGGAAAAAGTGGTAAAGATAGCAGAACCTTCAAAACTTCCTGAAGACAAATTTAAGGCTATCCTAAAGGCTTTGGAGCAAGGAAAAGTTAAGGAAGTAAAAGCAAGATTGCCAAAATATGAATTATCAAAATCACAAGCATCAATAATTAATCAAATAATCAAAACTAAATAAAAAATGGACAAAAAAATCGTAACGCTGAAAAGCACAAAATCATTAGCTGACAATACATTAAAGGCTGTAAAAGGTAAAAAATTAATCTTAGTAAGTGAAATAACACAAAATGAAAAACTGCATTTTATACTTGAAAATCCTGAAGGAATAAGAGTTATAATGGAAGCATCTAATTGTCAAATAATTACTAATAAAAAAAAATAAATAAAAATGGAACTAGTCGGAAAATTAATCAAAATAAATCCTGAAAAAGGTGGAACAAGTAAAAAAGGAACTGAATGGAAATCACAATCAATAGTTTTAGATAATGGTTCGGATTTTAATAATGAGGTCTGCATAGAAGCATTTGGAGACAAAGGAATTTCTCAACTTAGAGATTTAAAAATTGGCTCAGATATGAAAGTTCTTTGTAATATTTATTCTCAGGAATATAATGGTACATATTATAACAAAATAAGTGGTTATCATTTTGTAACCATAAATCAAACCCCTGTTAGCCCAACTCAAATTGAAGAAGGCATAGACCATAAGGGTGGAGATGATTTACCATTTTAATATGGAGAACGAAAAAACATTTATAAACCTTTGCAACCTCACTACAAAGTTAGTGGGCTTGCCTGAAGGTTCATTGGCTTTAAAGTCTAGGAAACAAATGTACCAAGTTCCAAGAGCAGTAGCTAGTGTAATAGCATTAAAATATGATAAAACTCATCAAAATA
>Ga0307993_1000742_pt1 | contig 11223 bp, 13 predicted proteins | sample EllFjometagen260_FD_203163 | JGI IMG/M metagenome (GOLD analysis project Ga0307993, IMG submission 203163) | Marine microbial communities from Ellis Fjord, Antarctic Ocean - #260 | ecosystem: Environmental > Aquatic > Marine > Unclassified | place: Southern Ocean | collected 2014-11-02 | reverse complement strand
CTTGTTCCATATCTTCTTTAGCCAACTTTTTAGTTTGCTCCATTTTGTCTGCGAAGTAGCCTTCGATACTGAACCCTTTGACTTTGTTTGTTTTGACATATTCATCCCATATTTTATCATTGTTAACTTTGACTGCTCCCATCCAAGTTCCCACAGGTACATTTAAACCATACTTGCGTGACTTGTCGTGAACGTCATCTTCAACTATCCAACTTTCTACTAATGTTAATCCACTTAATGCTTCAGAATGCTCTAAAGTTGATTTACTTTGGTTTCCGTTTTGTAGAAACATCTGTGATGCTTTTACGATAGTTTCTTTTGAAAAGAATATATAATATTCCCCCTCATCACCATTACGGTAAATTGGTTTGTTAGGTATTAATAAAGCACCTAATAATATTTTCTTTTCCTTGTCTATTTCTGCTAATTTTATTTCCTGTTGATTTAAAGCTACAAAGTCAGATTCAATAGCAGGGCTTTCTACAATCGAGATTGCTTCAATTCCAATATCATCTTGTTCTTCATCTAAAATCAATTCAATTATTTTCATAACTATATAACGTTTTTAATATTAATATTTGTATTTGTGGTTCCACTTGTGATTAAATAGATGCTCCATCAATAATGTTTCTATCTAACTCTTGTGCAGATGTTACATCACTTGAAACAACAAATGCTTGAACAGGCTGTTGAACGTTATCCCCTATTGCTCCTGCTAATTGATTTGTTTCACTTTGACCTACTATATTAAATGATGGTGGAGCAGGTGGCAATGATGGAAGTGAACCTCCACCTCCGCCACCACTAACAGAACCTGTACCTTTAGCACTTGGCATTTTAGTACTTATTATTTTTTGAGTATTCATTAAACCTATTGCACCTGTTAATCCTGCTGCAATATACGAAACTGGTGGTGGTAAATTAGCTAACGCCTGAACAATACCCATAGCAGTATTTATCCCTGTTGTAGCAACCGCAATAGCTTTTCCTGCTGCACTTTGTTTGTCTACTAATTCTGCTGATTGTGCTAACATCCCACCAACAATAGCAAGTTTACCTTCAGCAGTCATATCTTCCCAAGCAATAGCATTATCTGTACCAATCGCATTTATAGCATTTATTTGTGCTGCTTTTGCATTTTCTAAAGCTACTGTATCTATTGATGCTAACCTTGCTAATTCAATAAGTTTATTGTAATGTTCAGTTATTTTTTCTACTTCTAAAGCCCTTCTTTCATCTTCGGTTATGACTTCAGCATCACGTATTTGTTTTTTTAAAGTTGCTAACTCATCTAATTTTAATTGGTCTGCTGCATCTTCTTCTTCTTTCTTTAATCTTGCAGCTTCTACTTCTGCTGCAATTTCAGCATTTGTTTGTATCCTTAAAGCATTTATTTGTGATGTAACTAATTTTGCTTTTGTTAATTTAGCAGTTTCTAAATTTATTAAATTAGCTTTTAATTGTGCTTCTTCCAATAAATCTTCTTTAGTGGAATTGGCTAAAGCATTTTCTTGTTGCTTTGCTGTTAACCTTAATTGTGCAGCTATAATTTCTTTTGCAGTTATTTCATCTTCTATTCTACCTGCTTCTGTTAAGAACGCAATACGTTCTTGTAAATTAAATTTTTCTTTATTTACTGCTTGTTCTAATAATTCTGCCCTATTCCTATTTGCATTAGCCCGTTCAATAAGTAAACTTCTTTCTAATTTATCTGCTGTTGCACGTTGGTCTGCTATTCCTGCTGCAATTTTTCCTTCTCGTTCTATTTCTTTTATAAACTCTTTAGTTGCACTTATAGCTGCCTGTGTCTTACCTACAATATCCTCAACACCTAAAGCAACCTTACCAACTGCATTAGCTGCTACTTTACCTGCTTCTGAAAACTCACCACTAAACAATAAAGTAATTGCCTTACCAAGTGCAGGGATAAGTTCCATTAAGCCATTAAACCTGTTTATTATATTATCCTTTATTAATTTAGCAAAGTCTTTTATAGCTTGTTGAGGTTCTTCAAATACCCATATAATTTTTTCACCTAAATCAGACATTAAAGTAACAAGGTTTCCAGTAACAGAACCTATAACTGCAAGTATTTTAGCAAACTTATTTTGTCCTTCTTCTGATGATGTGAATGCTGCTGTAACTGCTGTAATAGCTATCAGTAAAGCACCAATACCTGTTCCTATTATAGCTATCTTTAAAAAGTTAAAACCCTTTGTAGCACCTCCTACTGTCTTTGTAAGATTAGTAAAGCCTGATATTGCTCCACCTGTTTTTTGGTCTATAATACCAAGTACACCACTATAATCTTTTGCATTAGCAGTTGATTCTTTTAAGGTATTGTTTGCTGTTTTTCTGTCTTTATTTACATTCTTTAAAGCAACCTTTTCATCAACTAATCTTTCTTTAGTCTTTTTGATTTTATCATTTAAATCTTTCCTTGCTGCTAAATCTCTTTTTGATGTTTTATTTAATTGCTTTTCATAACTCCTTACTTCAGCTTCAATATCCTCAATTAAATCTTCCTGTAATTTTAAGGATTTATTTAATTCATCAACATTACCCTGTGCCTGTTTTGTAGAAAGTTTTAATGTATATTCCCTTACTTCTGCCATTTGATTGTATTTTTAATATTCTTTAAAGCTGCCTTAAAAGTTTTAGGTAAAGCATTTTTACCTTGTGCAATTCTTATGTTTTCCGTTTCTCCATCAACTACCTGAAGCAAGTCTATTATATTTTTTATCATTTCTTTACGCTATTGTATTTAATAATTCTAAATCTGTTTTACCTGTGGTTAGATTTGTCTTTAAAGAATTTATTTTATAATTGTTTTGTCCTAATTCTATTATATCATTTAACTTTAGGTTAAGAAATATTTTCATTGGTAGATATGCAGTTACTTTTGTTAATCTTCTGCCTTCATTAAATACATCTTGGATATAGGTTTTGTATTTAGTTTCAAATAAGGTATCAGTAAACTCACTTGTATTAGTATATTCATTTACCATTGGGTTAAAATGTATATTACTTGTACTTACAAGTGGGTCAATAGAAACACTATTTGACGGTATGAAATAAGCAACTAATCTTGAAAGAGCAACGGGATTAGTATCTCTAAAAGCTATTGGAGTTGCTGAAGTTTGCCTTATAGGATAAAATAATAAAGGAGAACCATAATAAGATTCCTGATTATCATCTACAAATAAACCATACTGAATAGTTGTTAGTGAATTATCTTTTATATCAGGTAACTTTTCATACATCATATGCTCAAACGGTAACTCTATTGAATAAGATTCACTTGGTGCATCATATATTTCATTGTTTAATGTATAACTATTAGAACCCCACCCTGAATTGTATATTTGCTGATATTGTTTAGCCAATATAGTTCCTAATCCTTTATATGAAAAGTTTACTTCTTTAAAAGGTAGAGCTGCATTTACTACTGATTTTGTAGTATCTAAATATTGGTCTATATTATAAGAGGTGGATGAAGCAGCGTAATAACTATCTAAAGTTTTAACAATAATTAATCCTGCATCATCTACATAAGCTGTTAAATTAAACATCTGAAACAATCCTGTTAAGAATTGCATTATAGTCATCTTTGGTATCTGCTCAATTATATTAAATTCTAAATCAGGAGTGGTTTGAACGTTATTTAAATTACTTATTTCCTGATAGCCTGTAACTGTGCTACTATCATCACGCTCTTCAATATCTAACCTCCATAAAATACCATCAGTAGCAAAATCCATTATAGTAGTTGTCCCTATACTTATAACATAAGTCCCTGCTTCAGAATCAGGTATACTTGCAAAAGTAGAATAACCTTGCACACCTACAAGATTAGGAAAATTCCATATACTCCCATCGCCTTGTCTTGTTACTCTAATACTATAAGTATCAAATAATTGAACAGGAATTATAGCTAATTTTAATGTCCAGGAAATAGTTTCTTCATTTGGTACAATAGTTAATACTCCATTACTTGAATTAGCTATCCCATTTGCCATCCCTCCTGAAGTACTATGTGTTAATTCAGTTACCTGTGACCAAGTAAACCCGCCAATAGATGGAGTTTCAACACCGCCTTTTTTTCTATGCAACCACAAAAATAAATTATTGAATTGGTCATTGGTAGCATCATTAAAGAAATCATCAGAAAATTGAATGTCAGCACCGTAATTATGTGCTATGGTATATTCAGCTTCTATGGCATCTATTATTGTTTGTACCCTTATAGCATATTTAAACTGATTCCAGTTTATACCATTATCTACATAATCAGGAGCAGGATTGTAATATACATTACCATATGCCGATGTTATTCCTAAAGTAGAATCATACCAAATTCTATCGGTATGGGAAATCATAGGAACTAATATATTATCACTACTACCTGAAGCATAATTCCCTGCTGCATCTTTAATCTCTTGGTGTGTATATATCTGATTATACTGACCTAAATCGTCTAATGAACTTAATTGGTCATCACTTAATATGTCTTTTAAATCTACCGTATTACCAAAAAAAGTTATTCTGTATGTGTGTGCTACGTTATTTTTTAAGTCAACACCATTAAGCTTAATTTTACCACTCTTAAAGGGAATTCCATTTAGTTCAATAGAGGCATCTTTTTTTCTTCTTGAATCATAGCTATTATCAATATCAAAGTTATAGAAGTGTTTAAATATTTTGTTGTTTGTTTTAGAAGCAGGTACAGAAAAGGTTTGTGTAAACTCTGTAAATATTTTCTTTATATCCTTTACGTTTTGAATTGTTTGTGTAAGGGAAACGGATTCATCTTTAAATAATTCAAGTCTTTCAGTACCAATATATAACTGTAATTTTTGCATCTATCTAATGTTGTTTATATAATCAAATGCTTCTTCAAAATCAATACTATATTCGATTAGCCTATCATTTACAGAAGTTTTAAATTTCATAGATGATGTTTTTACTTTTACAGGTATTCTAACGGTAGAACTTTCAAGTTTTAACCATACATATTCTGATAGTAACAACTCTTCAAAGTAACTATTTAAGCCTTCAGGGTAATAACCTGAACTTAATTTATGTGATTGCTTTGCTTGTGTATTAAATACTTTATTAGGTGCATTCTGAATAGAATAGGTTGCAGGATTGTTAGTATTTGGATATGTTATTGTATTTGATTTATATGATTCATTTTTTCTTGCCATAGATTTATCTTTCTTTAAGAAAAACCATAACACCTGTTGAACTCCATACTTATTAATAAAAGTAATTTCATTACCATTACCATACTTTGTACAGTTTACTCTTGCAACAACACTTTCGGGATAGTTAGGTATTGTAGTGGCGCTTTGAGTAAAAATTTGAGTACCTGCTACTCCTGCTGTCATTGTAGCAACAATTCCTGAATAAGTCAATCCAGTTGGATATAATACTGTAACTCTATTTTCGGTACTTACACTATTATAATTCACTCCTAAAGGCACAAGGCATTCAGTAGATTCTAATTCACCACCTGTTGAGGTTACCCTATTTATTACAGCATTGGTAATGCTTTTGGATATTAGTATTGTATTATCTGGAAGTTCAGGGTTTGCACCGTCTTCATAAGTACCATATGCTTCAAAACCTGTATCTGTAAATACAGCACTTACTCCAACCTGGCTGCCTGTCGCATTTAATCCACTCCAAGCAGAAAGTGTTGTTATAATAGCAACCGTATCAGGTACAAAAAAAGAGTCATAAGTGATTTCTAAATAATCTCTTGCAAGTTCTGATATATCAAAATTAGCAGTTGTATTTTTTGTGGTATTTCTAATTAGAGTATATCTGTTTATACCATCAATATTTATAACACACTTTGCAGAGGCAACTCCACTAACAGGTATTTGTATATATTTAAACTGTGGGCTTCTTAATGCTATATTTGCCATATCTTTATTTTAATCCTAATATCATTCGTGATTCTATATCTGTAATAAATGCTTCAGACATTTCTAATTCATATTTTTTAATTCCATTATCAAAAGGCTTTGAAAAGAAATAATTAGGTTTTAAACCTTGTGCATATATACTTTTTTGTAACCAAAAACCCATACTTCTATATGACCCTTTCTTAAATTGACCTCCAGTACTGCTTCCTTTCTTTACCCTGAACCTTATGTTTTTTCTTTTAGCCCAAGAAATCAACATATCTAAAGGTGGTCTTTTAGATTTATATTTAAACCTACTCATTGGAGCCTTCTGTTTTCCCTTCCTGTTTATACTATTTACTAAACTTGGATTTGCACCTTTTACACCCTCATCAACAAATACCCCATAATCTTCCATATCGAACTCAATAAGGATTGCCTGGTCATCTTGTATTATTTCAAACTTTAATGAATTATATAAAGCACTATCACCTTTACCATCCTTTGCAAGTTTTGACTTGGCTTGTTGTATAACGTATTTACCATAACTATTCATTACAGCTTCTAAATTATTAAATTCCATTAGCAGATATATATATCATTATAAATTTGAACGTTCATAGTTGCTGACCATCCTGCTAATTGGTTTTCAAACCTATCATAAAAAGGGTCTAAATTAGGACTTCCATCTAATTGATACATATCCCTATGTAAGTCACCCATTCTTAAACGTTGTATAAGCCTGTTTAAGACTGCCAGTTGAGTGTTTAAAATATCCTGTACATTATCATTACCTTTAAATCTATCTAACGTTAAATCCTTTGATTGGTCTACTATGTCACAAGCCAATACAGTTATATTAAAGTCTAAAGTTTGCTCATTCACAACTACGTTATTAACGATGATATGTCCAAGTGGAAATATATCTTGTTTGTTGAGGTTTACATCTGTAATATCACCAGTAGTTACTGTATTGATATTCTTATCTGATAGTAGTTCATCTTCTATTGCTTTTGTTAATTGATAAAAGCCTCTTATTCCCTGATTCATTTAAACTTATTTTTAATTTGTTTTGCCTCTATTTCATTTTTATCTTTCATAAATGATAGCATCATAAAACATTCGTGAAAATTTAATTTAGTGATATTTTCAAATCTTGTAATGTCACCTTGAGCAAGTCCGTAAATTGATTGATACCAACCCCATTTGCTTCCGAATTGAGAAACGCTGTCAAGGCTTCTGTCATCTCCCCTTGCTCCTCCAAAGAGTTCATCATAGTTTCCGATAAGTCCAGTCCTAAATTCCAAAAAAAAAATATTGATGATAATACAGCGTCCATTGGCATATCTAATAAATTAACCTCATCACCAACCTTATATTCTTCTATGCTATATTTGTCTTTTAACTTAACCAGTATTGGTCTATATAAAACATTCATTGCCTTTTCCATATTCTCCCAATCACCTACAAAAGTGTCAAGGTCAATATATTCACCTAAAGATATATCATCAAGTTGAGGTTGGAAGCCATACTCTATACTTCCTAATTTAAACTTTGTTACCAGTTGTGGTTTACCTTCAAACAAATCAGTTAGTATGGTAGATATTTCCTGTGCATCATTAAACTTTAAAAGCATTACATCTTCAAGTTTTAAGTCACAGAATATTTCAATCATTTTAGCATTTAAGAAACGGTCATCTGTTACTGTTTCCTGAATCTTTAAGTATCTTTTATATTGTCTTAAAGTAATTTCTGATAATGATGTGGGTATCTTGATATTAAGTTTCATATCTATATAACGTATTTAATTAGGTTTTTTATAGTAGGTAAAGATATTAAAAAAAGGGCATAAAAAAAAAGGTAAACATTTCTGCTTACCTAATTTCCATCATTAACTTAACTACTAACTTACCTCATACTGCTTTCAAAGCATTTACTGCAACAGTATTGTTTATCTTCCTGCATATCTGCACCACATTCGTAACATTCATATTCTGCCTGTTCGTGTGGATTTAAAAAGTCATCCCAACTCATAACTGTTTTGATTTTTTAAGTGTTTCTTTCCAGTCTTCCATAAAATTCTTTATCTGTTCATTTCTAAAATCAGATTCTTCTTCTTCGTTAAAGTCTGCGTGTTCTTTACATTCTGAACACAACCCTGTTTCGTACCATTCATCTGCGTCACAACAATTTGAATATCCCATTTGTTTGTTTGTTTTAAATTAATTCAGGTTAAAAAAGTTTTCTCTAACTTTAGAAGTTTTATAAAATCTTTGTTATTTATAAAATTATTCTGTACTCCTACCTGTTTTAATTATTAATAATAAACAAATATACAACTTATTTAGTTATAAACAATACATTTAATAACTTTTATTTTTTAAGATACATAATAATTACCCCTGTTTGGATTCTGAAGCTGATAAGAAACAGCATACCTGATTGCATCAATTAAATGATTCCAATTATCCTGTGGTGTCTTTGATTTCTTTTCTAACCAAGAATAGTTGTTTAATTCCTTTATTAAATTGATACTACTTTCATCTACTACTAAATCATAATCCTGTAATAAAGATATACCATAAGTTATACTGCCTTGACCTTTTATAGCTTTGACTACATTACAACCTTTAGCTTTTAACTCTGAAAGTAATCTTGGTTCTGCACTATCACCAACTATTAAATCTGTTCCTGCGTGTTTCATATTAAGCAAAGCTATTTCAGAAGTGGTTAAAGCTTTCAGATAAAAACATTCCTTTAAATAGATTATTTTGTTAGCTGTGTCAATACTTGTTTCAACCAAAGTAGATGGGTCAGCAGCAAATCCATAATCTTGACCATACACAGATACACCCATTCTTTTAAACTGACCTACCTTCCAATTAGAAAAGATAACACCCTCTGCTTTTGCCAACCAACCACCAAGCATTTGATGTTTGTATTTTTCAGGTCTTCTTGTCTTTATGTTTTCTATTTGTGCAAGATAGCTTTCAGATAGGTTTTCTATATTATCTAAATAGGTGGTGTGTATGTAAGTGGTATTATCTTTAGTTGTGTTTGACCCGTCCATCACGCCTTTGTCTTCAAAGAATCTTGAGTATATCCAATGCTCCTTTGTAACAGGATTCAAAATCATTATAACTCTGTTCTGTTGCCTTTGGTTTCTAACTGATAAATCTATCTTATCAAAGATGTCTTCAGATTGTAGTTCTTCAGCTTCATCCATTACCCACGTGGTAACATTAGTTAAAGACTTCAGATTAGCTGTTTGGTCACCACTCGATGTCTTTATACCTTTAAAGATTATCTTGCTGCCTGAACGCTTATTAATGATTTCATCTTTGGTTATTCTAAAATCACCCTGTACGTTTAAGGTTTCTATCTTATCTAAAAATTCAGGTATGATAGAAATGTAAGCAGACGCTAAAGTAAACCTGGTAAACAAGATTGTGTGTCCTGCTTCATAAGTAAGCAACACAAGTAATAAGTTTATAGAATAAGACTTTCCCGAACCCCTGCCTCCAGTAACAATGAAGTACCTTGAATCTGTTTCCTTTATAGGCTCATACTTCTTATCTATGCTTATCACTTAAACTTAATAATGTCTTTAAAGTTAATGTTAAATCCTTCACTTGAAGATATATCAACTGATTCAGTAGGCTTACCATATCTGTAACCAAAATATAAAGTCATTGCTCTTGCATCACCTTTAAATATTTGTTCACCTAAAGTTCTTATAACCTTATCATTGTCAATAAGATTATCAAGCTTTTCAATTAGCTTTAGTTCATCTGCTTTTTTGGGTCTACCTGCACCTTCCCTTGCTCCACCTTTTTGTTTCTTTTCCATTGTTGAAAATTTATTGTTTATTCAATCTATATATATAACGTAATTAATTTGTGTTTTTACCTAACTTTAATTTAAGTATATCTTTAGCTAATTGTATTTTTCTTTTACCTTTAGGTAATCTATCAAATAGCTGCTGCATCTTTTGTATTATCTTTTTCAAAAAGTATTATATTTTAAATTGTATTTGAATATTAGGTATTTTACAACCTTTTTCTAAATTATCTTTAGCCCATAATGGTTGTAAGTTTCTATAATGGCATAATTTAATCACCTCTTCTTCTGTATTGGCGGAGGCTAATGGTATTATGTGGTCTATATGCCAATCGCCTTTATTGTCCCAAGTCATATCTTTAGTAAATTGTCTTTCTATATGTTTGCTCACTACTTCAAAGGAAGCACCTAATATTTTTTCAGTTTTGCTTTTTTTTATGTAACCTTTGTTTTTAAATGCAAAATATGTTCTACCTCTTAAATTCATTTTAAGTTTAAATATATGGTCTGTTAAATATTTTTTTTCATAATATTCATTAGCATAATTTGGGTTGTTTGATTTCCATTCTTTATTGTTTAATAAAATTTTTTCTTTATTTTCTTTGTAATGTTTTACTCTATATTCTTTCATATAGTTTGGATTTCTCGCTTTCCATTTTTTGTTTAGTTCTTTTGATTTTTCTTTATTGTCTTTATAATATTTATTGTTAATTATATTTAATGCATCTTTATTTATTTGGTAATATTTTTTTTGATATTCTTTTCTTTTTACTTTATTTTTTTCATAATTGTCTTTATAATATTTTTTTTTATATTCTTTTCTTTCTTCTGATGTCATAATTTATTTTTTTATTATCAAAAGTCTATTTTAAACGAGATGAATAATAAGTGTAATTCTAACGTGCTGTAATTAAATTCTTCTGTGGGCATTAAATACTTCCATCCTAATAAAAGTTGGTTGTGTGGTAAGTGTAATGCAATTTCAAGTTCCCAATCCATAATTTTGTTTTTAAGTTGTTTTTAAATTATTATTTATAATATTCCCCTTGCGTCTGCTACATTTGGTGAACCAATTATAACTTCAGCTTGTTGATTTCTTGTTTTCCATTTAAAGCTTTTAAGAACTAAAGATGCCCTTTCATTATAAGTTTCTTTTTGTATTCTTGTAATAGTTCTGTATTCTTTTTCATTATTAGTAAGTCCCTCTGTTGAGCCTAATAAGTATTTCATAGATTCAATTTCTGATATTATATTGTTGTATTTTTCTTTTAGCTTGTTGTATTGTTCTATGTCTTTATAAGGAGCATCTATTTGCTGACCTAATACTTCAATCTTATATATATCGTGCAGTCTTCTTAATTCTTTATCAACCATTAACTCATTAAACAATTTACTTTTTGCGTGTAGAACTGTTGCGTGGTCTCTATTCACTATGCCTCCTATTTTCTTTAAACTCCAATGAGTTGTTTCT
>Ga0307993_1000735_pt1 | contig 11273 bp, 8 predicted proteins | sample EllFjometagen260_FD_203163 | JGI IMG/M metagenome (GOLD analysis project Ga0307993, IMG submission 203163) | Marine microbial communities from Ellis Fjord, Antarctic Ocean - #260 | ecosystem: Environmental > Aquatic > Marine > Unclassified | place: Southern Ocean | collected 2014-11-02 | reverse complement strand
CGACAGCAACAATGTATTTTAGTTCGTTAAGAGTCATAGTAATCGTTATATTTGTGGATGGGTTTTATTAATATATAAAGTATATAGTTTTCTATTTAATCTTTTCTTTATTACTCTTAGTAAGAGGTAATACTGTTGATAAATAGATTTAATAAAACTATATCAATCGATTAGCTTGTGTGCAGACTTTGTACTACCCTTTAGATAAGTGGGGTGGATAAAGGTGCATGTTTTGTGAATAGAATTTTTAAAAAGCTATTAAAGTATGGTTATCCACAATCCTTAACAAGTTATACACTGTGTTGTTGGCTTGAAGTGCGTGGGCTGTTTATTAGATAATAACGAAAAATAGGATACGGGTTCAATTTTGACCTATCAAAACTTATTATCCAAACCTATTAACTTTTTAATCTAATAACTGAATTTAAAATTCATAATAAAACGATGGCGATAGATATGACAAGCGTTTCTTTAAAACAATTAATACTAGATAGACGAACGTGTTATCAGTTTTCTGATCTTAAAAGTTATCCTGTAACCGATGAAAATATCTATGACTGTTTAGAAGCCGCACGATGGGCGCCAAACCACAAGTTAACTCAGCCTTGGCGCTTTTGGATAGTAGATGGAAAGAGTAAACGTGCTTTAGCCGATATTTACGCAGAAAATAGAGCTTTAAAAAAAGCCGAAAAACATTCAGATTCCTATCAAGAATTGTATTTGAAAGCGGTTGATAAATTTATGGCCATTCCTAAAGTGGTTTTAGTGGGTCAAGTTATCAATAAAAACCCTGTTGTTCAAAAAGAAGACTATGCTGCGTGTGCCTGCGCAATCCAAAACTTTCAACTCATGGCTTGGAGTCTTAATATGGGAGTTCAGTGGAGCACAGGGCCTATCATCAATGATCAACGAACCTATAACTATTTAGATCAAGATTCAACCCAATTAGAGTTAATTGGTGCGTTGTATCTAGGACATCGAAAACAAGGTTGTCAGGGGCTTAATTCTAAAAGAAATGCCTTAAAGGAATGTGTAACCCACCTAAAGTAAGGTTTAAGATTTTTTGATTCACCTAAATGACGGATAAATAATTAGTGTTATCTATTTTGTATAAAGTATGTAGAATTAATTTTACAATTTTGTATAACGATGTTTTTTTAAACTAGAGTGATAATCCTATGGCTTTTAAGTTATTTCTATTTCTACTTACCTTTTTAATGGGGTCTGTCTTTCAGCTTGCAGCTGCAAACACTGAAATTATTGCTTATCAAGTTAAAACGACCACTCAAACTAACTCGTTACACGTTTTAGGCAGTCTTCGTGCTTACCAATCCACTCATCTTTTTGCACCTGTATCCGAACAGATAAAAAAAATTCATATTACAGATTCAGAATTTGTGTCTAAAAATCAACTCTTGTTTGAATTTAATGATGCTGAAGAGCAAGCAATGTTAAAACAAATTCAATTAGAAGTACTGGAAACTCGACGCCAAGACAGTTCATTCGTTACTCAAGCTCAGATAGACGAAAAATATACGGCTTGGCAGACCGCGTTAGCCAAGCAAAAAAGCATTGAAGTTCAAATCACAGATCGTAAAATTTTGGCTCCATTTTCAGGTCAGTTAGGCTTAAGTGATTTATCGATTGGAAATAGAATTGAAGCCGGTGAGACCTTAGTGAGTTTAGACGATGTTGACTTAATGAAGTTGGATGTTTTGATTCCTTCTCGATTTTTATCAAAAATATATATAAATCAAACAATTAATGTACAAAGCGATGCGTATCCAAATACGGTTTTTAAAGGGAGTATTGTTGCTGTATCGCCTCAACTTGAAGCGCAATCTAGAATGGTAAAAGTCCGTGCTCATATTGAAAATAAAGAGCATAAACTTAAGACCAATATGATGGTTAAAGCGACAATTAATTTAAAGGATGAACAGGTTTTATCTGTACCAAACAGTGCCGTCATCATGCTAGGTGATAATAACTTTATTTATCGTTTAATAGAACAAGATAAAGGCACTTATAAAGCTGAAAAAGTGACGATTAAAACCGGTCAAATAGGCGATAAATTAACTGAAATTAAATCAGGTTTAACAGAAAATGATCTGATTGTTAGTCAAGGTGCTATGCGGGTTAAATCAAAATCAGTTTTGACTATCAAGGCCTTTCAAAATGACCTAGATCAAGCGGCACTTTTAAAGGCAGTACCCAATCAAACGAGTCTTTCTAATCAACAGAAAGGCCAATAAACATGTGGTTATCTGATACGGCTGTAAAACGTCCGGTTTTAGCCACGGTAGTTTCTCTTCTCTTGTTTGCTTTTGGATTAATGGCTTTTGATCGCATGAGCTTACGTGAATATCCAAACGTCGATGCGCCCATTATCACCATTGATACCAAGTACCTTGGTGCTTCCGCTCAAGTCGTTGAAACCCGTATCACTAAAATAATTGAAAACCGAATATCGGGTGTTTCTGGCATTCAGTTTATTGAATCCACCTCTCAGGATGGTCAATCTAAAATAAAAATAGAATTTAGTGTTGAACGAGATATTGATGCGGCTGCGAATGATATTAGAGATCGTATTTCTCGCATTTTAGATAACTTACCAGAACAAGCGAGTCCACCAGAGGTTGAAAAGGCCGACGGGGATGATTCAGTCATTATGTGGTTTAACTTAAACAGTGACAAAATGACGGTTCCGCAACTTACGGATTATGCCGAACGTTATTTGGTTGATCAGTTCTCTATTTTGGAAGGTGTAGGGCGTGTGCGAATTGGTGGTGGACAGACACTTGCCATGCGTATTTGGTTAAACCCTAATTTAATGACGACCTATGGGGTGACTAGCCAAGATATTGAAACACAGCTACGTAAAGCCAATGTTGAACTGCCGGTTGGTTCTATTCAAGGTGAACACATCTTGTTTAGTGTGCAAGTGAATAGACCGTTTAAGACCATTGAAGATTATAAAAACTTGGTTATTAAACAAGACAACCAAATTGGTCAGCTCCTATTAAGTGAAGTGGCCGAAGTCAAGTTAGGCACCATTGAACGACGAAGATCTTTTACCGGTAATGGTGAACCGATGGTGGGCATTGGAATTATCAAACAATCTGATGCTAATACGTTAAGTGTTGCAACGTTGGCTCGTGATAAAAAAAATGCCATAAATAAAACGCTACCTGACGGTTTAATTCTTAACGATAGTTATGATTCGTCTGTGTTTATACAAAAAGCCATTGATGAAGTTTATAAAACCCTTTTTATAGCCTTAGGATTGGTTGTGATTATTATGCTGATTTTTCTAAAAAATTGGCGTGCTGCTCTGGTTCCAATGGTGACATTACCCGTCTCTTTAATGGCTACTTTTTGGATATTGTGGACCTTAGGTTTTTCAATAAACTTATTGACCTTACTCGCTTTAGTTTTAGCCATAGGTTTGGTGGTAGATGACGCGATTGTGGTATTGGAAAATACTCAGAGGCACTTAGATAAAGGTTACAAGCCGATTGCGGCTGCATATTTAGGAACCCGACAAGTTGGATTTGCAGTCATTGCAACCACGCTGGTATTAGTAGCTGTGTTTTTGCCAATTGCATTTTTGGAAGGCCAAATTGGACGACTTTTTTCAGAATTTGGAGTGACATTAGCTGTCGCAGTCATTTTCTCAAGCTGGGTAGCACTTACCTTTTCACCTGCTTTAGCTTCCAATTTATTGAAGGCTCCAACCAACTTAAAAGACCCAAGCTCAGGGAAACCTAAAAAAACAATCTCCAGAGGTTTAAAGCTGTTTAAGAAGTTACAAATTAAAAGCTTACGTTACGCTTGGGTAGCGATATTGTTTTTTATAGGCGTGTTAGTTTCGGGTATCTATTACAGTCAAGAATTAAAGCAAGAATATGTACCTAAAGAGGATCGAGGGGTTTTCTTTGTTATGTTAAAAGGGCCGGAGGGTGCGACCTTCGATTATATGCAAAGTTACGCTCAAGAAATTGAAACACGCCTCATGCCCTTAGTTGAAAGTGGTGAAGCAAAACGACTTTTAGTCAGAACGCCCAGATCGTTCGGAAATGGTGAAATTTTTAACAGTGGTTTTGTGATTGTGGTATTAAATGATTGGTCTGAACGTCGACCTGGCTCGGTCATAATGAAAGAAACGGAAGAGAGACTAGCCGATCTTACCGGTATCAGAGCATTTACAGTGATGCGCTCTTCGATTGGAGGTCGTATTTCAAATCCAGTGCAATTTGTGATTGGTGGCACAAGTTACGAAGAGTTAGAAACCTGGCAAACCTTAATGGATGAGGCGATTCAAGAGAGTAATCCTGGTTTAACAAGAATGAATTGGGATTATGAGCCAAATAAGCCGCAATTTAACTTAACCGTTGATTATGCAAAGGCGAAAGCATTAGGTATTTCACATGAGGCGGTTTCAGAGACATTACAGACCCTTTTAGGAGGCAAGAAAGCCACCACCTTTCAATATGAAGGGGAAGAGTACGATATTTATATTAAAGCCGATCATGAGTGGTTTAAATCGCCTAAAGACTTAAATCAAATTTTTATGCGTTCTGACACAACCAATCAAATGATTCCGTTATCAGAGTTAACGGAGTTTACAACAGGCGGTGTGGCATCCAATTTGAATCGATTTAACCGAGTAAGAGCGATAACGCTAAACGCAAACTTGGAAGATAATTTATCCATTGGTGAGGCGCTTACTTATTTAGAACAGACGGTACGTCAAACGCTTCCAGAAAAAGCAGTGATTGATTACCGAGGACAATCCAGAGACTTTCAAAATGCTTCTCAGTCTTTTTACTTTGTATTTATCTTTGGTTTAGTCATTATTTACTTAGTGTTAGCCGCTCAATTTGAGAGTTTTGTGCACCCGTTTATTATTCTCTTTACCGTGCCATTAGCGTTAACGGGAGGGATATTTGCTTTACTGTATTTTGGTATGAGTGTGAATATTTATAGTCAAATTGCACTGGTGTTACTGCTCGGTTTAGCGACTAAAAACGGTATTTTAATCGTCGAGTTTACCAACCAGCTTAGAGATCAAGGCCTGTCTTTATACCGAGCATTAATCTCTGCAACCAGTTTGCGATTAAGACCGATACTTATGACCACCATCACCACCATGGCTGGAACCATACCGCTTATATTTTCAAGTGGTGCGGGGTCTGAAACACGCTATATATTAGGCGTTGTATTGTTCTTTGGCGTGGCATTTGCCATGGTATTAAGTCTTTGGATTATTCCGGTTGCGTATGCACTTTTAGCGAAAAGAACGCATTCACCCCATACCACGGAAAAATTATTAGAAGAGACGCTAAAATTAAAACGTTAAGTTTTAAATGACTTAGAAGTTCAAAACTTCGTCGTTATTTAAAATACTGGTTTCTTCATTTAGAGCATTACGGATGTTCTTTTTAAAAAGAAGTTTATTTTGGACGGGTTTTGGCAAATCGGTAAACCGAATTAAGTCTTTATCAATTAGGATATCGACTAAATCTTCAATTACTCGCACCATATCGGTATCGAGTTTATCAAGAACCGTTTTAATTAACTCCTCACTGTGCTCGGAGCTTTCTAAAAATTTCTTAAGTTCTGGGTCAAATAAACCAATTTCTTCTAGGTGTGGGGCTGGAGAGAAGTCAATTTCAATAATTTCGTTATCAGAATTACGTCGAATATAAATCATAACCGCACCTTAATTTAGAATAAAAAACGAAACTTAGCAGGCCTGTTAAGTTTCGTTTTGTGAGTTTAATGGAGTTTAAAGGCTTTTACTAGTTGTTCTAAGGTCTGAGTTGTAACGACCATTTCATTAATTTGTTCCGCTGTGTTTTGAATCATTTGAGTGTTTTGTTTACTAATGTTTTCGGCATCAGATACAGCAGCAATGATATTTTGGGCACTGTTGCTTTGATCATGGCTGGCTTCATCAATCGATTGAACGGCTTCTTGTAATACAACGACTTTCTGCTTAATGTTTTCTAATGACTGATTCACATTGTTGACTAAAGCAACCCCGTTTTGAACTTTGTTATTAGAGTCTGATATTAAAGTTGAAATGTCTTTCGCCGCATCCGCAGATTTACCCGCTAAATTACGAACTTCACCAGCAACGACTGCAAAACCACGACCTTGCTCACCGGCACGTGCAGCTTCAACGGCCGCATTTAAGGCAAGTAGGTTAGTTTGGAAAGCAATGCTATCAATAAGATTGATAATATCAGCGATTTTTTCAGAAGAGTGTTTAATATCATCCATCGCTTCAACCATTTGAACCATAACTTGCATCCCATTGTTTAAGGCATTAGCTTGTTCGTTGGTTATGAGAGTGGCATGACGCGTATTTTCAGTGTTGGATTTATTTTATCTGACGTGTCATCGACGGCCTGCATGGTCGACATAAGCTTACTCGCTTGAAGTTCAGAACTTACCGCGACTTCATTGGTTTCACTCTTAATTTGAATAATTTTATGCTGAATGCTCACCGATGCATCGGATACTTTAGAGATAAGTTGTGACAAGTTTTCAATTGAACCGTTAATTGAGTTTTTAACTTGGTTTAATTCTCCCCCATATTGGCCCGTAATTTTACTGCTCAAGTCTCCATTTGAAAGATTACTAGCCACATCACTAATTTCTTTCATACTGGCTTGAAGCGTGTCCAAGGCATTATGAACACTGGTTCGAAGCTGAGTTAGGTCGCCTTCAAAGTCTTGAGGATTCAAGCGTTCAGAAAAGTTACCTTCGGCTACTTTTTGCATTAATTGATTCATTTGAATAATGGCTAAAGAAAGTTTTTTATTATTTTCGTCGGCTGTTTTTTGGTGAATAGCAACTTCTGCTTGAGCTTGTTTAATTTCTGTCACTTGCTTATCAGCTATCTGCTTTTGTTGATCAATTTCTTCTAATTTAACTGCTAAGTCTGCGCTGGATTTAGCGGCTGCTTTTGAGGTTTTACCGACCAATGTCATTAGAATTGAAATAAGTACTAATAATGCGACGACTAAGCCAATTAAAATATCAGAAAGTAATACCGTTAAAGCATAGGTTTTTTGGTAGTTTTCATTGTATGTATTGTGTGCTGTAAAGACGGTAGATTCAAAATCGGATTTATTAATTTTTTCTAAAACATGGGTGACAGCTTTTTGGTAATCTAAAATAATACCGATGTGTGTTTCTAAATTAATAATGTTAGCAGTGGTAATAAATTGATTGGATTGTTTGATGGCAGCGAATGTGCCTAATATCTGTTTCGGTGTCACCGTCTCATCGCCGTTTGTGTATTGCATAAGCTGTGTTTCTAGATACGATAAAAGTTGTTTCATGTGAATCGTTTTTTCAGCAATTTTATATTCACGCAACAAGATAGGGATATAAGCTTTGGAGTTATTTAATAGGGAATTAACACGCATAAACTCAAGAATATCACCGTCTATTAATTCAACTTGATTGATGATATTGGTGACTTCTTCTTTTAGCTTTCTGGCTGTCTGTTCATCTAGATAATCAGGCGTAAAGATCATCGCATTTGAATAACGTTTTAATTTAACTAAATTACTCTGCAAATAATCGTAGTGTCCCACGCCGCCTTGGGTAATTTTATAGGCATTTTCAGAGGTTTTTAGATAGTATTTTTCAAGATTTGAGAATCCTCTTTGGTACTCTTCGTGATGTTTTACATTAATAGAAGGTTTTATAATAACCACGCCGGCTACCGCTAAAATAATAAGTCCAATCATAGCGATAAGAATTTTTTGTGTGAGTCCTTGCATTGATTTCTCCTTATTACTCTGTTGGTGGGCTAAGTGGTTTAACAGAAAGTTCACCGGTTAATGTGGTTAAGAAATCAGCAATTTGCGCTCGATCTTTATCCGGTATTTGGCGACCTAATTGGTTCAACCCCATAATGTTAATAGCCTGATCGAGTGTTTGCGCACCTGCGTTGTGAAAGTAGGGTGCAGTCAGTTCTATATTTCGCAATGTCGGAACTTTAAAGACATTTTTATCTTTTTCATTTTTGGTCAGGTTATATAAACCTTGATCTACTTCTGTTGCTTTATTCTGTTCAGTAAAGTAAGCGTCTAAAGCACCAAACTTTTGCATCATGTTTGATCCAAAGTTGACCCCTTGGTGACAAGCTACACACCCATAAGACTGGAACTTTTTATATCCAATAATTTGGTTTTTTGTTATGGCGTTGTCGTTTCCGCGAAGATATTCATCAATGGGAGCAGGGGTCACTAAGCTTCGTTCAAACTCAGCAATGGCATCGGTTATGGTGAATTTAGTGATGCCCTGATTGGGGTAAATTTCATCAAATAAAGCGATGTAGGTTTTAACGGACTGTATTTTAGGCACCACATCTACCCATTTAGCGCCCATTTCTATTGGGTTTTCAACAGGGCCTTCTGCTTGGTTACGGAGGTTGTTTGCGCGACCATCCCAAAACTGCTTAAAATTAAAACCACTGTTTAAAACGGTGGGTGAGTTGATTGGACCAAGTTGACCATCAATTCCTACAGCAACCGCCATATTGTCATCGCCACCAATGGCTAATCCATGACAACTGGCACACGAGAGCTTGCCATTGCCTGATAGACGGGTGTCGTGATAGAGCTGATTGCCTAAATCTACTTTAGAATGGTTGAGGTTAAGTTCAGAAATATCTGGAAGGGGTTGATTGTATTTGGTGCGTGAAGAGTTATCTGCTTGACTCATAACATAGGGTTCACTGGCTGTTTTTTCAAAATCTATATAACTTTGGCTAGTTTGTTCACAACCCACTAGGCTCAATAAAACAACGGCTGTAATCGATGTTAATACGATAGGCTTTTTCATTGGAATCACTCACTGCTTAAGAAATTTTGAAATACTCAAGCAATATTATCACCAAGCAATCAGCTCCCTCAGCCAATTGAGAGCTAATCGTATAAAAATTATCTTATATCAATAAATGTTTTAATCTTCTATCTCTGATAAAACATTCCCCATTAACTCGGTTAATCGGTCATTTTGCGAGTAATCAACAGGGCAATCAATGATGGTAACCGTTGGGTTTTTTAAAGCAGCTTGAAGTGTTGGTAGCAACTGGTCTGCGGATTCTATACGGATTCCTTCTGCCCCGAATGATTTGGCATAGGCAACAAAATCTGGGTTTTTAAAATCAATGTAAGCGGAACGTCCAAAAAGACGTTTTTGTTTCCACTCTATCAGTCCGTATTTACTGTCATTCCAAATTAAAACCACAATGGGGGCTTTACAGCGCAGGGCCGTTTCAATTTCTTGAGAGTTCATCATAAACCCGGCATCACCACTAACGGCAACCACGCCTTTTTCAGGGTAGGCAAGTTTGGCTGCAATGGCTCCTGGAACGGCAATTCCCATGCCTGCAAACCCATTCGAGATAATGCAGGTGTTAGGTTCATCACAACGGAACATGCGAGCCATCCACATTTTATGAGCACCTACATCACTAATAGCAATGTCCGACGAACCCATCGCGGTTCTTAAGTCCCAAATAATCTTTTGAGGAAGCATGGGCCACGCATCACTTTTACGACAACGATTCATCTCTTCAATCATGGCATGACGCAAATGAAACTCAATATCGGTTGATTCGATGGATGTTTCAATGGCTTCACCCAAGGCTTTAAAATTTGGGCCAATATTACCAATTAATTCTATTTCGGGAATATAGCGGTTATCCACTTCGGAATGTTGCGTGTCAATATGAATAATTTTGTGTTTACCGTTTGGATTCCACAGGTGAGGGTGGTATTCGACCATATCAAAACCAACACAAATCACTAAATCTGCTTTAGCAAACCCCCCGTTTTCATAATCGCCTTTTTGCAGGCCTGCGGTTCCCATGGCCATATCGTTATAAAACGGGATGATGCCTTTTGCCATAAACGTGTTCACAACTGGAATTTTGTGTTGATCTACAAAGCGTTCAATGTATTTACCGGCTTTAGATCGAACCGCTCCGTTACCCACTAATATCAGTGGGTGTTTGGCATTTTGAACTAATACTGCGGCTTGCTTAATAAGATCTCTGTCCGCAAAGGTTAAGCGGTTTACGCTAGCTGGAAGCGGGCGTTCTTCGGTATTGAATTCACAGATATTCTCAGGAAGGTCAATAAAACTGGCACCCGGTTTTTCAGCTTCGGCTAATTTGAATGCTTTACGTACCACTTCTGGAATGGTTTCTGGTTCTAATACTTGGGTGGCGTACTTGGTAATGGGTTTAAACATGCTCACCAAATCGACTACCTGATGAGACTCTTTATGCATTCTTGAGGTTGCGGCTTGACCGGCAATGGCCACTAAGGGCGCATTATCCATATTCGCATCCGCCACGCCGGTAACTAGGTTAGTTGCCCCCGGCCCTAGCGTTGATAAGCAAACACCAGACTTACCTGTTAAACGACCATAGACATCCGCCATATAGGCTGCCCCTTGTTCATGTCGAGTCGTGATGAACTTGATATCAGAATCAAGCAAGGCATCCATTAGATCTAAGTTTTCTTCGCCAGGAATACCAAAAATAAATTCAACATTTTCATTTTCAAGACATTTCACAAATAGGTTAGCGGCTTTCATGGGGTACTCTCTTTTGACGAATGTGAGAAGTTTAGTGCTTCAATGGTGCTTAAATAGGATGTTAATGTGTCATTGAGTTATTAAAACTAAATGAACAGGCCTGCTCAAAACAAAAAATAAACGTTCTTAATTTTATCAGGCTTATTAAATTAAAAAAGGGGCTAAATAGCCCCTTTCATAAAAAAGCAGAAAAGACTTACTTGGTGGTTAGTTGATTAACCAACTTCCACATATTTTCAGTGCTTTGTGCCATTGGAACATCGGTTAGATATTTACCATTTACGATGACCGCTGGAACCCCATCAATGCCATAGGCTTGAGTGATACGCATGGCTTGTCGAACTTGCTGGTCAACTTTAAAGCTTTTAAACGTAGAAATAAAGTCAGACTCTTTAACTCCAAACTGAGTAAAGAATTTAGCAATCTCTTCCACCGAGAAAAGGGACTGTTTTTCTTTATGTAAAGCGGTAAAGAACGGTACGTGAGACTGTTCAATAACGCCCAGCTCTTTTGCGGTATAAAACACTTTACCCATAAAAATCCAGTTTGGATTATTAAGTACTGCTGGCATTTGTTCAAAATGAATGTCAGCCGGTTTGTTTTTTACCCATTCATGCAAGCTAGGTTCCAATTTATAGCAGTGA
>Ga0307993_1000731_pt1 | contig 11324 bp, 1 predicted proteins | sample EllFjometagen260_FD_203163 | JGI IMG/M metagenome (GOLD analysis project Ga0307993, IMG submission 203163) | Marine microbial communities from Ellis Fjord, Antarctic Ocean - #260 | ecosystem: Environmental > Aquatic > Marine > Unclassified | place: Southern Ocean | collected 2014-11-02 | reverse complement strand
GAGTTACCATACATCAGCGTTGTCCACGCAACTATTGGTCCAACGAACTCGGTACAGCTAAGAACTGGTGCTTCCTCGGAGGCATCGAGTAAGGCAGAGCATGTGTTGAAATTACTATCGGTTCTCAATTCGGTACAAGGCATTCACCCGGTTGTCTCAGTCAATTTTGTAATACCCTCAAGTTCTGCCGACAGTGTTATTCCAGCTATAGAGGAGAGGGCAGCCTCTCTGATGTATGTTACTCACACCATGAGTAGACGGTCTAGCAACCATGGCGACTTCGTGGGCAGGAATGTGATCGTTGTAGCGCTGACAAGAAAGGAACTACGACATCGTCTTCCGCTACCAAGACTAGAGAAACCCATTGAATGTCCCGAGCCACACGAAATTTATCATTTGAGTGACTTGGGTATGCCGGTAACATCAATTGCAAAGCACGCGAAGGTACTAATGTGTTTGTATTCTGGCGATAAGCTCGGAGTGCAACATCGAAGTGGCTATAGGCTTGATAAGCCTCGCAGACTCGCAACGGTGGAGAATAAATTTTATTCTGGAAAATTTCAAGACCAGAATAAATTCGACTGTTACTCGACGTTAGCTCCAATGCCTACAGTCAACAAAGAGTTGCCGAGAATCATCACGAATCCAAAGAGCAAACCGTCCAATTGGAGTTGCAGACAGACGACTTGCAAGGAAGTGTGCAGCGCGTACAGCCTTACAAATTACATGGCCGAACACGCAGCAACACTACCAAACGAGATGTTTGCCGCAATTATTTCTACTACAACGCCATTGAACATTTTGTCTCAGTTTTATTCAGAGTTAAGTGCTTCATTGGTGACGAAAAGTAGGAGGAATTTACAAAAAGGGGGGAAAGCTTTCGCTTGTGATTCGGCAAGTACGGTATTGTATGGTACAATCACTGTATCACAGCCAAGTGCAGCGATAGCAGAGAAGCCTCTGATGGTTCAAAGACATTTTCCATGTAATGAAACAATGTTTGATTTGATTCTGGTCAACAGAGAACAGTGGGAACCAGAGTTTAGTATTGGCAACAACGCAAAGACTGATATCGAAACTAATGTGCCCGTCTTCAAGTACAATAAACCAATGCCTAAGGGCAGAATGTATGTGGCGGTGGTGTACAACGGTTTTGGATCAATAATAGAGCCATTCAAGACAGTGATGCCAGGCGTAATGACAATCACGTTTGACATAAAGTCGTATGATAGCCCAACGCCACAAGTAAGTGGAGTTGACAAGCAGCCTGAACCAGATGTGAAGGGAGATTACTTATGCTTCTGCTGGAAAGAGTTTATCATCAAACATGGTGCTCCAATAGCAATAGTATTCATGCCTCCTTGTGGTCCTAGAAGCCGTCAGCATGCAGTTGGCAAGCACTATGATTCACAACACTTTCCTGTCTCAGATGAAGCTATCAATGCCGATCGCTGTGTTGACAAGGCGATATTTGATATTGCGGTGATCAAGCTATTTAACCCGAATCTACAGTGGTTGATAGAAAATCCACACTACTCTAAGTTCACTGGTCTACCTTCAGTAAGGCCTTTCATGGAAGCTGGCGAATATTCTATCATTCAGTACAAGGACTACGACCCTAAATTCACTGTAAAGCGCACCATTATTCTACATGGCCTAAGTAAATGGGTACCAAGAGAATTATCGGATCGCACTAACAACAAGGGAGTAAAGCCGTGGAATTCGAGTGCTGGTTGGAATGCGCAAAGGCGAAATGCATGGCCATCTGAATTGTCGACTGATATAGCCGTAGCAATAAGGGAGTCTCTTGTAGAGGGACAGAATTCCTTGTTCAATGTTCTGACCAAGTCTGGCGCTATAAAGGCGAAGCAAGCTTCATCAAATGCAGCAAGGATTGCCTGGAAAGCAATTTCTGAACTGTTTGGTAAGTATGCATCGAAAGTTATCGAGTTGCTAAGAGAAGACCCCAAAGTAAAGTCCACTGCAGGTTCAACTGCAGAGGGCAATGATGCTGTAATGACAGATGCCGTCGACGATGTGGACACGTCAAAGACTGGCGACTGTGCGAAGTTCCAAAGCGTCAATGTCGACAAGGAGAATGCATTGACATTTGAAACCATTAAATATGCACAGGACAACGATGTAAGAATTCAAGGTTGGAAGGAAGTTGCAAGGCTAAAGATGGATGTAGAGCGGCTGGAAAACTCTTCACCACCAATTGAAAGTGATATTCGAAAAGCGCAGGGTATTCATCACTCAGCAATGGTATCATTACACAAAACAGTGAGAGGGTTTGTGCAGCACATGTATGTCAATGAACTTGGATTGCTGGTCATTGCCAACGCTAACAAGGAGGATCCCATTCCAGTGATCACCCCAGAGCTTGGCGAAGTAATGATTTGTCTTTCCCATGACGAACTTTCTACATTGCATCTAGGCAGTCGAAAAATGAAGTTCTGGCTCATAGAGAGGTGCTGGTGGTTTGGAATGTTACTCCACATCACCAAGCACAGTAAGTCTTGCCTAACTTGTCAAAGAATGAAGTTCTCTGCAAGTCCAGGTTATGGCTACCAACAAATGAGATGGTACAACGGCCCTGGCAAGATGATTTGTATTGATTTGGTTGTGTTGACTCAATCACACGCTTCATCTGTTGGTACCAGATACATTTTTACCATTCTCGATTCGTTCTCTCACTACCCAGATGCTTACCCTTTGAAGATCGCCGAAGCTAAAGACTGTGCCGGATGCATTTTGAAGTGGTGTGCCTACAATGGTGTACCTCAACAGATACGAGCAGACGGTGGCAGCAACCTGAATGTGTCACAAATATTTAAAGAATTGTACAAGATGGTTGGTGTGAACAAGGGCATAGTAAACAATGCTTACAGTCCCCAATCCAACACTGTTGAACGATTTCATCGGTGGCTTGGTGCAGCAATGCGCATTCTTTTGTTCAATTTCAATCTCGATATCGACGAGTCTCTTCCACATGTTCTTTGGATTTGGCGTGCTACTGAATGCAGAGTAACTGGTTTCACTCCTTTTGCGTTGCACTGCGGTAGAACAATGCGATTTCCCAGAGACCTGTTTGAAAAAGATCTTGCCGATGTGACACACACAGAATACTCGCAACATCTGAATCAACTGACCAAGACAATTTGGAAGCAAGCTCGAAATGCACAACGCATTGCCCAGCTTGAGTCCGCACGGTACTACAACCAAAAGCACAGTATCAAGAAAGATCTGCGTGTTGGTGACCTTGTATTGCGTCAGAAGATACCAACTAATCCAACTGATATTCCGTCGCATATGTTACCAAGATGCACGGGACCTTACAGAGTGTTGAAGGTAAGCGCAAGAGGCGCAATTATAAAGCATGCAACTACAGGCAAAGTCGACAAATCTTCTCTGCGCCACATTCGCAAGTGTATTGTCCGACGGGATGATGAAGACTACGAACCAGATGGCAAGTTGCAGTTGAGATCGGCTGAATATGTAATTGTGCGGATGTACCCGCAAGGAGACTCAGGACCAAAGTGGCAGGTAGCAAGGCTCCTACATCAAACACCTGATGAAGATTCATGGGTGGTGCAGTGGTGCAATACGGATGATGATGATCAGTCAGTTCGTATTGAGTGTTCTTTTGCTCCTGCGTGGTTTGTGAATGAGGACAGTGACGTTGAAGTGTATTCTCTTACGAAGAAACAGCGGTATGTGTCGATAGAATGGGTTGTAACTTTGCAGCGCGTACTCGGCCCAAGCTTCAAGCTCGTGAGATCAAAACTTCCAGCTCCTGTCAAGGCGATCATCAAGTCAAGATTTCTGTCGAAATATTGGTGATGCTCTGATCTCAAAGCTTGATGTCCATCATTGCAATGCGAAGTCAACAATTGAATTTGCAGTTGGCGAAGTGCATGGCAAAGATTTATGAATTGACCTTGGCTCAGTGCTTTATCAGCGGCGTTGAGGCGAGGAAGAGTGCTGTATACTCTAAAAAATTCCAGCAATGAAATGAGTTCCAAATCACCACCTCCAGTAAAATGGTTGTCGGTGTCTCAGGGTGATAACACGCCTAAAATTGGGGGATTGAAGGCAAACATGCAAGTGTTTGGCCTGATCCAAACTAGCGGACTGCATTCTGCAAGTAGATACCGAAACACGGAAGTTCGCATGTTATGTCGCCACTTTAATACAGTGCCATAATATGACCCAACTAACCATGTTCCGTACTGCGCTTATACTTACTACCGAAATACCGGAATAAACTATGTGGATTATATATATCGTTCGAAGTCTTATTGTTGATTCGAACAGTCTTCGATGCGGCCATGTGCGTCTCTGCGATAACTATCGCAGATTCCACTGCGCATCAGGGCTAAGTTCTGTGTCACAATTTGATGGTAAGTCGATCATTCCATAGAGTTCTGTGTAAAGCACGTAGCTCTGGTGGTTCTTACTGCTATCCGTCTAGACTAAAGTACTGTTCACTCCTGTGTCACTGATATGCCATCTCATTTACCAGCTGGCGCGGGACGTAGTGCAGATGCCTTTAACGGCAAGGCATTTGCCCTCATTGGGGGCCGCTCAACACCGAGTCCAAAGGATAGCGCTAAGGGTCGTTTACTTTGTTCAGCGCAGATACTGTCGAGCCTCTGCATAAAGAAGGAGGCTCCTACTTTGTTTGAGAATGTTCATCCACGCCCGCAGGCGTGGACTGGCGTCGTGCATCACTGCCCAGGTGGAGGAACGCCGGATTATTATCTAAATGATCCAAAGGCGGGAGGCTATGGTGACGTGTGCACGATGCAATGTGATTACTTTGGGCCGATGCTTGTCGACAAAGGAGGGAAGCCAGGTTTGAACGAACCTGATTGGGTTTGTTTGAATTGTGCAGGGGTCTCTAAAATGCTTGATGACGACTTCATGCACGGTGACAATCCAAGTGATCCGTATGGGTTGCAGGATCTGCGCACAGAGGACATATCCTTCGAAATGCTAATCTCAGCCAGTGATGATTTTGTCAATCGTAGAAACACACGATTCACAAAAACGATCAAGGCTCTGATGTCGAATTCGAAGCCGATATGGGTTCCTAGCGCGAATCCGACACCAGAAAACAGAGGCACTTGGAGCACTGAGCCAAAGCGCGTAAAAGTATTGGCGAAAGTCAAAGATTCCGCTCACACGTTCAAGAAATTCCAAGGTTTAAAGTTGCCAATTCCTGCAGAGAAATTGGATAAGTTGAAGACCTCGTTCGAATCTGAATTCAACCTTCGTCATTCAACATCGTCACCTGTAGACATTCAAGCTGACTGTTCATTGATGGCGTCAGCCTTCATGAAATTGTGCGACCCAATACTACAAAACCAACTTGATGAATTGTACAAATGGATGAGTGCGGAATACGGTTGCCCTGATACGATCATGGGTTTCCATTTCATGCTCACCACTTTGCGCATTGCGTCAAGGACTTCTGAATTGGTAGATGAAGACATGGCTTTCACGAATTATTTCTTGGTACACCAAGGTAACAACACCACTCTTGAGCGATTTCTTGAGTTGTATGATGTTGCTACCGGTGAACTTGAACTAGCTCGAAACGGTCAAAGTGTGAATTCGAAGCTGTCGATGAAATTCTTTCTGCATAACATGGATGATGGCTGCAAGAAAGAGGTGTACAAGGTACAAAAGAGCACTTTCAAAGGTATTCCGATGACCTGGGCAACACTTCGAACTTGTATTGACACCTCATCTGACCTGACACCTTCCAAGTGCCGTAATTCTAACAAGCCTTCTTCTTCAATGGTCAACGCTATCGTAAAGAAAGAGTTCACATCGATGAAGCAGGGTTTGGCAGCTGCAATGGACGGGAAGGCAGGTAACACTGATAGAGGGCCAAAGCCAGTGTATCCAAAAATTGAGCCAAAGTACGAGTGCGCTCTCTGCGGCTCAACCGTAGAGAATCCTTGCTTTGGTGCACACCATTACGAAAGCGATTGCCCTTGCGTCGACTTGAAATTACGAGTTGATAGTGAAGGTAAGGTGCACGACGAGTACACTATGAAGGATGACAATCCTTCTAGTTTGACTGAGCCGAAGTTCGTAACGGAGCAATCCAAGCATGGTACTGTGCCTCGTTGGCATAAGGAAAATTTCAAGACCACTCGTTCATACAAATACCTTCAGAAGCAAAATGATCAACATGGCAATTCTCGTGCCATGCCATTGAAAAGAGTCAACCAGAGGGCTGGTGATGGTAAGTTCTTCGGTCATCCTGCCCAAAACGCGAAAAAGACCAAAAGGCAGAAGAAAGCTGATGCAAAAAAGAGTTCTGATGGATCAAACGCTAACACTCAGTCTGCCAATACCACATCGGCTTGGCGAGACGAATGGAGCAAAGTGTTGGGTGTAAAATGTCATCTCCACTCTTTGACTAACCCCTTGATGACCATGGCAAGTGCTGATTTGGATCAGTGCCACGAAATCTTTAGGGTCAAGTCTTCAGACATGTTTATGCCTGAGGATGATATGATCAAAGGATTGTCGATGTTATCAAGTTTGTCACAGGTGGACAACGACAACCCCAACATGCAGTTCAGAAGAGTTGGTGATTCAGATACCATCGCGTGTTTTTTGGTAGCGCCGTTGTTTACTGCCACACTTGAGCCGAATGAGTTGAATTCTAGAGATCAAGCTTATCTGGCTACATACAAACCCAGTAAAGCTGAAATGCAGGCAGATGCGAATCGATCATTTGATTCGTATTCGTCAAAAGATGGAGCGTGTCAACGTTCCATTGAGTACTTCGTTCCGCTTGATAAACCGACAGATAAGGCCACTCACGTCAAATGGGATTCTATGTTAGATCTCGGTGCTGTGGGGACATTTATGGCCTCATCGTTGTTATTCAAGCTATTGGAGTTCTGCTCACAGGACAAAGATAATGCGAAGTGCGTTGTGCTTAAGTGTGACTTTACAGGACCGTCTCAAAAAATTAATGGAGCTGATCCTAGTGAAGGCGCTGAAGGCATGACTATTATCGCTCGTGTACTGATCCGTGTCAATTCGATACTAGACGACAAGTCCATTTACACTCAAGACTTGAAGTACGAGATATTGAATCGGACAGCGGTACAGGACATTCGCGGTGCAGCTCAGCAGTCAAAGGATGAAGGTTACCCCGACATTCACAATTATATTGCTGGTGCTAATAGTAGGCCAGAGAATTATGTGATTCGGATGCCTTCACATGTGTCTGCTGGTGTTGTTAAAATTCCAATTTATCGCCGAGTCAACACTTGGGATGGTTTGGTTATGCCAATGTTAAACGCTGCTGTCTTTCGGTCGGAAGATTTCCTCTGGTCAAAGGCAGTGACGAACATGCGTTTCATGTGTGCGACTGCACGATCGGAAGATACTGATGAGAAACTTCTCATCGATTTCCCAGATCATGAGTCTCAGCTCGTTCAAGCAACGCTGCTCGTAGCAGCAGCTGCAGAAGGGGGAAAGTTGTTCAAGGATGCAGGTCTAGAATTGGCGAAGAACACACACTTGATTAGTTCCATGGCTGGTACCAACATCAATAGCAAGACTGTGGCAGAAGCTACATCCGAAGCAAAGCTTGGTAATGGTGACATCAAGGCTGTACGCCTGATTGTCACTCGCACTGTCAAGTCTGCTTCCGGAGTCAAGTTAGGATGCGAAGTATTGGTTGGTGAGGATGCGTCACGTGGGGGGTTGTTCCAACTTCCTGGCGGCATTTGCAAAGACGACGAATCCTTTCAAGAGACAATAGAGCGCACATGCACGGAAACGGCAAATATTGACTATCTTCAGCTTGTTGCCGATCAATCTTCTGCTTTGATCAGCAGGTGGGTAGTGGCTATTCCTTTTGGTGGTAAGAAGTACCTCACAGAAATAGTACACGCCGACATGGGCGAATTTGCAGCATTTCCTAACGATCGTATAAACGACGGAAGGGGTAAGCGTGCTCTGAAGGGTATAGCATTCATCGACGCACTCAACATTGTGAAGAAGCCAGGGCTCAATAGCAACAGTCTGAATTGGGGCTTGTTCCTATTGCTGCGCTCTGGTGCCTTGGAGTCAAACTTTACTGCACCTATTATTAATGCACAAAATAAATATGTCATTGATAATGAGGTGGTGGAGACTCCATCGGGTAGAGAAATTGACCTTAACTCAGGTGAAGACCTGGGTGACAATGGCTCGCTCGGCGGTAGTACTGCTTGGGATCGATATGTTTATGATGGCGAAGATTTGAATGCGCCTGGTTGGGGCGACGCGAACACTGAAATCGATGAAGCCTTACTTCATCACATGGCAGCACCGACTGTGGAAAAAGCGAGAATCAATGAAAGCGTGAGCAACTTCATTGCAAGCTTCTCCTGCAGCGACGACAATGGTGATACCAACTGCACTTGGCTTCAATCTGCTAGTTTAGATTGCCCTTGCGTTAACTGCGCGCGGCCCGTGAACCAGCATATTAGGTTTAATTGTGATACTTCGTCGAGCAACTCAGACGGCAACTCAGATGGTGATCCGACATTGCCACCAGAACACGCCAAGAAAAAAATTTGCCAAGAAGAAGTTACTGTATTCAGGGCAAATAATAATGTTCAATGTGCAGTGAACTTGGACTTGGATTTTAGTCATGGTGCTTCTGGTGGAGCACGCGGAGTACAGCAGGACGTCACGAGTGGCCCAGCTGTACAACCACCAACTGATAGTTTAGGCGTAGGAGTAGTAGATAGAGTGGAGATCCAGTCGTTGACGGTGCTAGCATCAACTCTTGAGAGCTCCAGAGTAGGCGAAGAACCTTCAAATTTCAAAAATGGGGGGACATTGCCAGAGGCAAGTGAGAGTCAGCAAGACTCTACTGCAATCTTTGCGGCGTTCAAGGAGAAGATGTATGATAAACATGGTCGGCATTACTTTAGTTTGCGGGGAACCGAGACAGAAGTAGTTTTGTCAGAGTCCCAGCTAGACATAGAAGATATGGCAGGTCTTTGTCCGCTAGGTGTTGAATTCACAACTGCAGATTTATTAGGTGCAACTGTTCCTGACGCAGATAATGCAGATGATCAGTTGAGCGATGTGACTGACGATGGTGCTTCACCTGGAGTTCCTATTGTTAAGCAATCGCAATACACCGAAGCAGAAATGGAAGCAACAATCAAGCTGGCAACTGAGACCAAGGAATTTCCACCTAACATCAAAGAAGGTAGTGAGTTCCATATCGAATTTCTATACAGGCACTTCACTAGAAAGTCGCCTGCTAGTATGAAGACTAAGGCACTGAAGACCAAATGGAAAGCAGTAATATCGAAGCATTTGACTGTTCTATCAGATACTATTGGCAAGATGAAGTGTGGGCCTTTCAAGTTTCAAACCTTGCAGAGTGTCCAACCAGTGCGGCAGCGTATGTATCCACTTTCACAACTGAAGAAAGATGCACTGGCGAAAATGATTAAGGTTCTTTTGGAGAATGATATTATTGAGCCGTGTAAGTGTACAGATTGGTTGTCGCCGCTCTTGCTGATATCTAAGGGTGCAAATCGCTGGAGACTCGTGATCGATTATCGCAAATTAAATATGATGATTGTGAACGAACCTGTTGCGTATCCAAGGCCTGATGATATCTTTGAGACAGTTGAAGAAGCTTACTTTATGTTTCTCATTGATGGAAGAGATTTCTACTTTCAACGAGAGCTGCATGAAGAGTGTAGACCCAAAACTGCATTCATGACACATATAGGAGCGTGGCAGTGGAAGAGATGTCCACAAGGACTTAAGCCTTCTTCTGCAGCTGCGATCAACCCTGTGACTAACCTTTTGATTGATGTCTTGTTCAACTGGTCATTGCTTCACTGTGACGATTTGTTGGGCTGGGCAAAGACAGAGGAGGAATCGATACAGAGGTTTGACTACATCCTCACCAAGTTTGGTGACTTCGGAGTGACGCTCGGCTGGTTTAAGGTTTGGATACTGCTTGAAGAGGCGGAGTATGTGTCACATGTGATCTCGCAAGGCAAAGCCTTTCCTTCTCCGGAGATGTGTGATGCAATTGTGAGAATCCCTGACAGGTTAAACAATGTGAAAGAAGTGCAGTCCTTTGTTGGCTGTATGCAGTATTTTGCATTGTATGTGCCCTTCATGGCAGAGTTCAGGGCGAAGCTGACTGATCTGACGAAGAAAGATGTTGAATTTGTATTTACTGAAGTGCATGTCGAAGCAGTGAGGATGCTGAAGAAGCTCTTGTTGCGTGCGGTAGTGTACTTGGTAGATTGGAAAAAGGAGTTCTATGTTATCAGTGACGCGAGTGGGACGTCTATGGCAGGTTGTTTGATGCAAAAGCATGATGATGGGCATTATCTCCCTCTGCGTTTTATGTCTCGCGGCTTTGACAAATATGAAAAGGCACAAGAGAACAGAGAACGAGAGATGAGAGCTGGCTGGTTCTCCATGCTTAAATCTCATAGTTGTGTTGCTCCTCCAACCGTGTTTACATGGATGATGGATCACGCGAACATTCGATATTGTATGCAGGCTAAATCTGAGCATCAAAGAATTGCTCGCTTGGCACTGTGGCTATCGATGTACTATTACAATTTACAGCATTTGGCCGGCAAGCATGTACTATTGCAGATTGTTGACTGCATCAGCCGCTTAGATATTCCAGACACTGCAGGTGACAGAGAAATCTTCTCACCATTCGAAGATGAAAGGTGCCAAAACATCCTGACATCTCATTTGGTGAAAGACAAGGTAATCAGATGCCCGCAACAATTTGTTTTTGATACCAAAGAAACTCATGCGAAGATGACTCGCACTGGAGTTGATATTGTACCAAACGTTGCAGGAAGTATGATTGATCTTGTTAGTAAAAGCACGCACAGTTGCGTAAGAGGTTGCCGTGGTTATTGCGACCATCGCAACGCTAATGTAACTGATGTGAGGGCATTTCTACGACGATGGAGTCTGCCAGTAGTGAGACCAAGGGTTTCATTTCACAAACAGAATTCCAAAGTCGCAGAGCAATTTGATACTGTACCTTTAATCAATGCCATGGAGATATATGGTAGCTATCTTACGGCGTCGGTGGCGATGCATCGTTCCAATATTCAGGTCTGCGCTACTGTAGAGTGCAACCCGGAGACGGCAAGTGTTATTGCAGAAGCACCTGGAGACAGAGAACAATGCGCAAGTTACTCAAACGTCGAAGCACTCCGTATTGCCATATTGCAGTCGAGTGTAGAGTTACCATACATCAGCGTTATTCACGCAACTATTGGTCCAACGAA
>Ga0307993_1000719_pt1 | contig 11434 bp, 1 predicted proteins | sample EllFjometagen260_FD_203163 | JGI IMG/M metagenome (GOLD analysis project Ga0307993, IMG submission 203163) | Marine microbial communities from Ellis Fjord, Antarctic Ocean - #260 | ecosystem: Environmental > Aquatic > Marine > Unclassified | place: Southern Ocean | collected 2014-11-02 | reverse complement strand
ACAAACTAGGAGGACTAGCCACCAAGCACTTCGCTAAACACACGTGTCTAAGGTACAAGACAGTCACTGGGTACAAGAGCTTGTGGCTCTGTACCAATCAGGTCCCGTTCCATTGGTACCATTGGTACCATTGGTACACGTGAAGTCAGCATGAGTCTTGACTCGCGGTACAAGAGCTGGTGGCTCTGTACGAATCAGTTCCCAGGTGGTTGAAGCGGGATGGTGGTGGGTCGTGAAAACCTCGTCGAAGGCCGTGCTCAGCAAGTGGCGCGGCACGCACGACGTGCAAACAGAAAAGACGCGCTTCGCGATTGACGAATGATCTTCATCCTGCCAATTCTGGCCAACACTTCTCGAGCAGTTATTTTGCATAGGTAATCGAGAAGTAATCGGATGAAATCGAGAAGTAAACGTCTATTTCCGCCTCGCCCCGTCGTTGTGGCTACACTGTTATACTTGGGTAACCTCACGTAGCCCTTCGTCGAGGGGGAGCATCAATGATCATATTGGTCAAATGTACAAGGTCGACATTGTTAATGCCGTAGGGACAAACTAGGAGGACTAGCCACCAAGCACTTCGCTAAACACACGTGTCTAAGGTACAAGACAGTCACTGGGTACAAGAGCTTGTGGCTCTGTACCAATCAGGTCCCATCTGGCACCCCGGACACATGCGCCCTTAGCTTGTGAAAGGAGGTGTCGGCATCCTAGTCCCTATCAGGTGGGACCACATGTCCACACCCGAACCCCATGTGCACACCCATTTGCGTCGCATTGCGCCGCACACATCATGCTCCGAATCTCAATTGCTGCTTCAAGAGCAGCCATGCACATCCCAGACTTGGGCCTAACAGGCACACCAAGCGTGGGTCTCTGGTGAGCGTCGTGAACATTGTCACGCATGCACATCCTCTTTTTTTTTTTTTTGGTTATGCTTCCTGCTTGTAAAGCGGATGCATGTGATGTTTGGCACTCCTCAAGGCGTGCCAATCATTGTCTCTGCCATTCATTGGCCAGGCTATCACTCTGTCGTCTCAGTGTGACTGCACCCTCATGGTGCAGACACACTGTGAAAGTGATTCCAGTAGGCATCCGGCACGCCCACAGAGCCAACCATCCGCATGATGGGGCTATTGTGAGGGCGGCTGGCTGCTGTCTTTTCACACCTGACGCTGACCAGTGGCAAGCATTGTGTCAGGTGTTCGCATCTCCGTTAAGGAGTTCTTTCTAAGGCAAACCCCCAATGGGTGTCAACCTTAGCCAAGCTATCACTCCTTTATCCCCGGGTGTGTCTGTACCTGAATGGTGCAGCACCCAAGGCAAGTGATTCCTGGGTACTAGTCAGGGAGTTCACCTTCGATCCTTCCATATACATGGTAGTGATCTTGGGTGGCCTGACTAGCTAGTCCCTATGCACTGTGCTTCGCAGCACATGTGTGCATTGGACATTCGCTCCTCGCATGGAGCTCTATGGCTGAGTGGCATGGCCCCTCTCCAGTCGTGAGGGAAGACTTATGCAACCTCATGGTGCATTGTCCGAGCTCTCTTCAGAGCTGTCGTTCCCCTGGGTGCCGGTCAGCGCCTTGTCTGCCGCCATCCCCTCTACGCGCAGCGCATCGCTGCTCTCGTTGAGCCGCGCGTGCGCGTCGTCGTCATCAATCTGAGGCAGCTCAGTTGTTGCGGGCAGTGTGCCGCGAAACTCATGTGCCGCGGCGAGCAACGTCATGCCGCTCAGCAACACTTGCCCCGCATCCTCAGCTGCCAGAGCAGACGTCGCAGCTCCCGCAGTTGCCGCCGTAGGAGCTGCTGGAGCACCACTCGCATGCCCAGCAGCAGCGGCAGAGGCTGGCAGCGTGGCCAGCAGCATGGTGTGTGACCGGATACTGTCGACATTGACATCGCAGGCAGCGTTCAGCTGCGAGACTTGCACCCGTTCAGACAGCCGCGCGTAGAGTTTGCGAGCAGCGTCCGACGACCAGCGCAGTAGCAGCATGATTTGCTCCGGCGTAGCACCCGCCGCAAGCAGTGCGCAGGCAAGCCACACCCTGAAGGAGTGAATGGATAGCTGCTTCGCCCTCGCAGGCTCTGCCACGAAAGCCAAGAGCATCCTGAAGAATGCGTCAAGATCCGCCTTGATCCAGGAAGTCCCGAGCGGTCCTGCAATGAGGGGCTCAATTTGACGCCGCTCTTGAGGTACCTTGCGCATGAGCTCATACTTCACTAACTCACGTGCAAGGCAGATGGTACGCGTTGGATGGTAGTCCGAAGGGATTGGTGAGTTCCCATACTTTTCGTTGGTCGGATCATTCTTGCAGGCACACGTTGAGATGTATACACCGTCTCCCCACCCGAAACTTTTGAGTTGTTCGGTGGAAGGCGCCCGAAGCAGGAATCCATTGATGCGATAGGTCACATGCCACAGGGATAGCTTTCGCCCGAAGTGAAATTTCTCTCCCGGTCCGAGTGCGGTCCCCTCTTTGCGACACCCCATCGTGCAGTAAAGATTGATGAGCACTACCACACCTTGCCAATGCACATTCTCGCCAACGACGATCATCGATACACCGTTTCGGCCACCGACCACCGTGCCCGTGCTGAGCGTAAGCATGCCTTTTATCTCTGCAAACGCGAAGGGCTCCTTTGACTTGCGCAAGAGCGAATCAGTGCCGTGCGTGTCAATGTGCTCCTGCACGAGCCCATCGGCAGCCATCGCTACTAGGCTGAGCGAAACGAAAGAAATCCCCAACGCTTTGTGACGCCTCGCGACGCCCCGCAGCCGTGCGAACATGCTTGAGACTTTGAACTTTGGGTTCTCTGTCACCCAAAGCATCAGCGCCCCTAACGGAAGCGCCACCTCGCGCTGATGTAGATGCTCGATAGCACCCGAGTTGGCCATGACATTTGTGCGCAGCGGTGGTGTGCCTACCAGCGCCGTGTACTGCTTCCAGAACTTCCAGTACGACTTATCCAGGCTGCGTGTGCCGCGCGCAAAACGCCTATCAAACGCTCGCTGCGCGGCCATCAGCAGCCCACGAAGCAACTCATCAGAGCCGCCCGTGACTCCTAGACCGTCGTCGTTGCAACGCATCGCTCTGAAAGACCGTTCCACAAGCAACCCACGCACCTCATCCAGGCCGTCAGAATCGTTGCAAGCCATTGCCAAGACTGGTGCCGCCGCCACCGAGCGCCCACTGAGAGCTGCGTGCACCGCATCGCGGATTGGGGTAGTTGTGATAACCTCCCTCGCCACCACCCGCCTCACCTCAGCTGGCGGCTCAAACTCGGCTGGCCTGGTTGGCCCACCCCTGGTACGGCCGCCCCCGAGTGTGTTGGCGAGAGATCGCACAGCCAATAACTGGCGACGCTCATCTGACGCGTCGACCTCGACTGGCAAAGCCGTGGCACTCACGTCCCGCCTGGGAGGCGGCGCGTCACTCGCTGACGAAAGCCCATCACTCATGTGCATTACGGCACGCCCTCCTCCGCACAGCACACCGTCAGTTGCTGAGGCAGCACCTTGCGACGCTGCCGCGCTGAAAGAGAGTGAGAGTGACTGCGTTAAGGCAGCCGGTCGCGACGCTAGAGTGAGTGTCAGGTCCGGCTCTGACATGAAGTCAAAAGACGTGGAGCAATTGCACCTCATCTCACATTGGCTCCTGTCACAGGGACCGTCGAATGCCGGAGTTGCTGAGGACCTCGGCTCGATGTTGGGTATTGGCGGATCGCCGCGGTCCACACGCGTGTCCCGACTGTCTTCAAACACGTGCGCGCTGTCGCACATGTCATCGAAACACCCGGCCGGTGTGTTGAAGAACGCACAGATGTGCTGATCCTCGGCCGCACCATCGAAGTCAATGATGCGGCGAACAGTGTCCAGGAGCCCTGTCGCCAGCCATCTCCGGATCGCAGGGCCATCGTAATCAGATGTTGCCGAGGACCGCTTGGAGATGTTCGGTACCGGTGGGTCGCCACGCGCCACGCGACTGTCGCGTTGCCGTTCCACCTCTGCCCAGCCGCCTGCCATGGCGGCAGCGGCAACCTCCACCACGCCATGCAGGTACTCATGAGCACGCGCGGGCAAAGGGTCGAGCTTCTTCTCCTTCATGCGCAGTGCCCCGCACACGTCTCGAATGACGCCTACTTGGTTTCGACTTGCCGCATCGTCGAGCAGCAACGTCTCACCAAAGCTCTGCACCACGTCCACGTAGTTCGGCGGCGCATGCAGCGCCCGCCACTCGGGCGTGTCCATGATGTACTCATGCACAGCGATTAACGCAGGCGCATGAGCCTCGCGCGCCAGCCTGCCGTCAGGCCGCCGTGCGCGAAGCGTGAGATACGCCACGATTGCATCCGAAACAAACCGCACGTGAGCACCCGTGTCACTCAGCATCGGCCCGACGAGCACCGTGCCTAGCCCTGTCTCGATGAGCTCTTGACACGTGATGTGTAGCTCTGCCAGACCTGGCACACTCGCCAGTGGTACGTTCCACCAAAGCGTGTAGAAGAAACCGCCTAGCCCCTCACGGAGCCGCCGCACCGAGTTCTCGTTTGCCGCATCGCCACGAATCTCCCAGATGTAGGCACTCGCAACACGCGGCGCGGGCCCCACGCAAGACAGCATGGAGCTGCCCGGGCAGGTAGTTAACACCTTGCGGTGCGCTGTGAGACGCGCCTTCATTTGCGTGCGCATGCGTACGTTCACGTTCACGCCCTCACTTGGCTCCGCATCGTCAGCAAGCGGCGCATAGAGACCTTTGCACCGGTACATTCCGCCGCCCGTTGCGAGCACAATGTCTTGTAGCCGCCCGACCAGAGTCCGATATTCCGAGAGCGGGCACTCACCCGCGAATACCAGCGCAATGAGCAGCAGGATAGGCGCCGCCTTACTCTGTGGCACCCACAGCACCATAAGCTCAAAGCTCATGCCGATGCCGATCCACACTTCGGCGCTACCAAGGCCCCACTTGGACGCCTTTGCAGCCTCTAAGTTGAGACCGTGCACCTCCATTGGCTCACTCGCTGCCACTGGGTCAGGGGGAGGGCCTCTCTCCACGTCGTCTTCGACGTCGAGACTCTGAAGCACGTGCGCCACCAACACCACACCGTGGCAGTGGACCCCGTGCGTCACACCGCGGCAGCCACACCGAAGCGCAATCGCCGCGTCCTGACGCCGGAGTGTCTTCTGCAGCATGTCCAGCCACTGCCAGAGCCCAGCCTCTGTCGCACAGCGCTGCCCCTCATGAACAGTGAGGCCGCGCAGCGCCGCCACGTCTGCGACTGCCACGTTGTCTCGCCCGCACGCGAGTAAGCACGCAAAGCCCATCGTGCACGCATGTACACTCGGGCCGATGAATGGGTTGCCGCCCTCGGTCACTCGTGATACAGAGATTACGGACTCGCCGATAGCCGCACGCTGTGTGACGCTGATGGTGCGGAGGCTGCCCCGCGGCCGTGCAGGCACTTCTTTGCAGATGCTGTCGCCCCGCAACAGCGATGCATGCCGACGCGCAGTGCCACGAGCCGACTCGGCCGCGTCCACACTTGAGAAGAGCGCCGGTCCTATCAGCCGGCAGAAGCATACAATCAAGTACGCCTTCATCCTGGGCCCCACAGCAACTGCACACAGGTCATCAGTGTACTGCAGAGCGGAAATGAGCCGCGCTTGGGTGCCGTAATCATCGTGCGCAAGTAGACGCCGAGCGTCCCACACCTTCTTAAAGTCTGGCAGCTTTGCACACAGGCCGTCAATGTAGCTTTTTGCGGCCTCATCGACGTCCTGCTCAAGCCGCCACACGAGTGCATTGCCGAGATCTTGCGCCACCAGACTGGCCCGCGTCCAGCCCATGGCCATCACATACTCAAGTAGCTGGTCTAGCAGAGTGCTGTGCGCGCCACCTCCTGTGGCGCGCGCTGGCACTGCGAAGCCCAACTTCCATATCTCAGCCATCTCAAAGACGAGCTGATGAAAGAAGTATTTGAAGTCGAAGAGCAACACAAGCAGTGCTAGCCCTAGCAGCTCCGCCATCACCCACAACACGCAGGCGTTCACGCACGCGTCTGCCGTCCAGGGTTTCTTTTCGTTGAGTGGCCACGACTCCCGGTCTGGTCCTCCCTCGTCACGCCGCTTGCCGCTAGAGTTGTTGAGCGAGTCCACCTCAGTGCCCGCATCAAGAGTCCACTCTGGCTGCCTTGGCCAGCCTGCTTCTGCAAGCCCCCTAGGAGGCCCACCCACACGCTCCGTCGAGCCTCGTGGGTTAACTCTCGCCGGCGAAGTTAGCTGTCGAAAAGGCCCATGCCCTCCAGCCGGGCCTCCGCTCCAGCCTGCGCTGCTCCCGTACCACCCGCGCAGCGGCCCCTTGAGATTATCCATCTCGTCGGCGACCGCATCCGGCCCTCCCTTCACGTCGTAAAGAGAAAACAGGTTGGGCGCAATTGCCGTGTCCAGGTTGAGCGTGTCCGTCAGCCGCACCCCGTGAATCATGCACGAGAGAAGCCGACGGTGCGGGTACTTTCTGAAGTGCCAGAGCGTTGCCTCCTTTGAAATCCGAGACTGTACCGTTGGCCCGCCTGCGCCGAGCAGCTTGCACTTCCCTGTTCTGAAGTCGAGCAGCCGACCCTGCAGCCACGGCAGCCGAGCGCCGTCACTCCAACTGGCCGCGTTGGGGCGCCCCTTGGCGTTCCCTGCCACAGCCGAGGCGTTCCATTGCGAAAGCTCTTGCCACTTGCTCTCTATATCTGAGCGGTGCTCCGGCCGATACGTCGCCAGCGCGCTTGTTGGCTTTGGAACGTGCGGTGGCCAACGAGGCGGCGGCCACCTCGGCTCCATCGGTTCGGACTTAGGAATGGTACACCGCCGCGCAAAAGGCTTTGTCGCAAACTGCACCGCTGACGGCTTCACCGCACACAGAGTCACGTCCTCTGGTGGCTGCACGGGGTCACCCTCGTCTAGCTTGGAGCGCCACTGCTGCAACTGATCAGCAATGGCGGGCTCAGCATCTGCCGCCTTTGCAAGCAGGCCATCGAGCACCCGCAGATCACGCACAGAGCGAGCACGCGCCGCAACTGCATCGATTGGGCCTTCACCGGCCGCCTGAGAGCTGCTTACTGTCGGCGCCGCATCACCTGCTCCGGTCCGTGCCCCGCCTGGTGCCTCACGCTGAGGCCTCGACCACGTGCCTCCACGCCAAGCCACCACCTCTGTGAGCTGGCGACGAGCAGCGCACCGAATATGAGCCACTCGTTGCCACGCCAGCCCGCACACGGCCGCTGTTGCTGCGCAGGCAAGGACTAGCGGCACCCACGCTGCGACCACTGTCACGGCATGGCCTCCCATTGCCATGTAGACCGCCGGCGCCGCGCGGAAACTGGAGCCAGAAACAACGTCTGCCTCAGCCCCGAACACCGGTGCAAGCATTGCGATAGCTTCTGCCGTGCCTGCCTTGCGTTGAAGAGAGGTTGCTCCGGCCGCCACAGCTGAGAGACAGCCTATGACAGACGACTCTCCATAGGCAGGGAACAGAAACTCGATTCCGCCGCCTCGATCAAGCGCAGGCACCACGACCACAGTTGGCCCAGTTAGGTTATTCAGATCCACGCACTGCAACGACACTGTTGCAGCGTCGACGGCCTGTGCCACCAGCAGCCTTTGCACCCCGGCTGCGAGCTTCAGGCCACGTGATGAGACTACTGGTACAGAGACACCGCGCAGCTTGCGCACAAGCCGCTCAGCTCGCGTCTCGGAGCGGTCAGCCCGCGCTCCCATGTAGAGCATACCGTCACGCCCTCCTCCAGAAGTGCTCGTCTGCTGCAGCAGCGCGGGGACGACGCCCTCAACAAGGCGCCCATCACCCTTGCCCCGCATTAACGCGTACGCCCTTGCCTCAGCATCTGCCGGCTCGCCCGTGGCTGAGTCGTATCCCACCGGCACCTGCAGCCCTGCACTCGCCCAGGCTGCTGCGAAACGCTGAACCTCAACTTCGAAGTCCGGCTGCACGCCACTGCCGTTGGGGCGGAGCTGCGAAGCAACGCCGCGCGCCATGCCCTCGCACGTCTCGTCACGCTGCATGGCCTGCTCCTCGCCCGACCCGCCGCATCGACTGTGCCACGCGAGAGAGCCCTCCTGTCGCTCGCACAGTGGTTTGGGAAACTCCGCACCACGCACAAAGAAGAGCGTAGTTTTGGAGTCCTCACCTCCCCATTCTGTTGGACAGGTCACCATGAACGGCGCGTCGTAGAAGTCAGTTATGTAGACGTCTGGCTGCTCGGCCAGCAGGCACTCAGCGTTGAGGCACCAGCCGTACTTGATCCACTTGACGATGCCCCAGAACATGCGCCCGTCGGCAGCCTTGACTGCCGCCATGTGCGCACCCAAACTCACCGTTTGTTGCTCGCACGGCATCATAGTCACGGCCACCTCCCAGCAGTGTGGCACGCTGGCGACGTCCTTCACATCACCCTCGTAAAAGAAGCCACTGTTGGGGCTCTCGCACGGCCTCTTGTCACAGCCGAGCGAGGGCCACCCTTCTGCTTCAAACGCATCCCGGAAGCGCCCACGCCGATCACCCACTGCAAGCATGAGCGGCGGGTATGTCGGTGATAGCAGCAACGCACGCAGTTCTAGTACGCTCTTGATGACACCCCGCTCCCGTTTATCAAGCGACACGCCGGAGCCACCGAGCGCAGGAAGACGCAGCACCTCTTGAGGAGGAGCCGCAGTCTTCGCGTCGCAGGCAAGCTGCTGCGGAACACATGCATCGGCGCCGATTATGACGTCGACCGGACTGAAACGAACTGCACGGTTGCTCATGCGCACCTCGTCAGACACCGTTTGCCCCGCAGATAGGGACACGCCGAGAGAGCCGGTGGCCGCTGTTGCAGCCACGCCCACAACAGCCGGCGTCACGTCAACATTTACTGACGTTGGGTTGTCAGTTTGAGCATCTACTGCTCGCTTCTGCCCGCGGCCTCTACCACGAGAGCCGCCACGCGCTCCGCCGCGTGAACCCCCACGGCCACGTGTTGCGCCTCGAGCGCCGCCACGTGAGCCGCCATTGGAGCCACCACGTGAGCCGCCGCCGCCTTGCGCCTGGCCGCCTCCTGTGCCGCCGCCGCCGCTGCCGCCGCCGCCGCCGCCGCCGCCGCCGCCGCCGCCGCCGCCGCCGCCGCTGCCGCCGCCGCCTGACGGTGGACTGTCGTCGTCCTCAGGCTCGCTCGACTCGTCCTCATCGCCTTCTTCCTCGTCCTCAGCGAGCTCCATCAGCGCTGCTGCCGCCTGCGCCTTGGAGGGACTCTGCCGCTGCTTCTTGGCTGGCGACCGCGCCGTCGAAGAGTCTTCGTCCTCGGCGTCGGGAAAGCATGCCCGCAGCCGCGGCCCGTCGACCCACTGATGACACCGGCTGAAGGGACCCTCGTGCCCTTCTGTGCCGTACCGACTGCACAGCATCTTGACTGCCTTCTCCGGATTCGGATAGCACGCGCCAATCATGCCGCCTACACAGCCGGCCTTCACCCCAGCCTCTGCCTTGGCCAAGATACTCTGCGTCTTCCACGGACCTTTCTTGACGCCGTCTACCATGAGGTTAGCCTCGCCGTCAATAGAGTACTTCAGTGTCATCGACTTCGCGCCGCCGCCACTGTTGTTGCCGCTGCCGCCACCGCCGCCGCTGCCGCCGCCGCCGCCGCCGCCGCCGCCGCCGCCGCCGCTATTGCCGCCGCCGCCGCTGCCGCCGCCGCCGCCGCCGCCGCCGCCGCCGCCGCTGCCGCCGCCGCCGCCGCCACTGTTGCCGCCGCCTCCGCTCTTGCGCTTCTTGCGCCCTGACGAAGAGGCGTCATAGGATTCAACATCATTCCCATCAGTGTCGGTCGTGCGCCCACCAGACTGGTCCTGCGCCTCAGCGCTCTCGCCACCGTTGTACAAGATGTAACCTTGCACAGCTACGGAGCCAGAGAGCAGTCCCACGTGCCGCAGAAAACTCGCCTTTGCCTGGGCTGGGATGAGGCGCTGGTGCACTGGAGCCGAAGGGTCTTTGCGGCTCCTGAAAGTCGAGAAGACCATCCCGTAACGACGCATGATGCGGCGTATGAACTTGCGTCCCTTGTGCGCAATCTTTGTACGAGTCCTTGCGTTGGTGCCTGGACCACCGTAGAGCCGCCAAGTCTGCGCCACCTGCTCGAGAGCCCACGGCAGCGAGTCCTCTTCGGAGCCTGGAAAGCCCCTCAGCGTCAGCAGTGGCTCTGCAACCTCCAGCGCATCCAAGATGTCCTGGTAGCTCTCGTACGCCCTTGACTCTGAAGCCTCGTGCGCACCGTTGCGCAGGCGCGCTCTGGCGAGCCTGTAACAGCCGCCCAAATCGAACTCACGCCAATCGTTCGTGGTGGTCACAGTGTACGCAGCTGCGAGCTCAAAGCCCACAAGGTTGATTGGTAGCGCCGAACTTCCCGACGCTAGGCGCATCCCTGCAGCGCGCCCCAACAGCTCTGGCCAGGAGATAGACGCTATCGAAGATAAGATGGAAAGGTCACCGTCCACCAGACTCGCGTCGATGCCGTGCGTGTTACCCTCCGCATATAGCGCCATGAGCGAGGAGAAGAACACGCACTGGGGGTGTCCACCCGATGGTGGCACGATGCACGTCGCCGCCATCTGCAGCGCATCGAGCTCTGCACCCACGCCTCCCAAAGACAGCCGCGATAGAATGGCTGCCTTGAGAGCACGATACGGCCGTGCAGCTAAGCCCGGAGCCACGAACTCTTCAAAGTGTTTGGGTACGGCTCCCCTGCCCAGTACCTGCACCTTGCCCTTCTCGTTCACGACCTGAAGCGCACCAGGCCCCGTGATGCGCGCCTCAGTCTTTGCTGCGGACTGCAAAAGCCCCACTGCAAAATCAAAGCGCTCAGTCATCGAGCGCACTGACCACGGCGGCGCCGTGAGCATATCCGTTAGGTGAACTAGCTTCTCACCGAACGTACACATCTCTCCGATGCCGAAAAGGCCACCAGCAGGAAGCACTCCAACGCGCACAGCTGCTGCCGTCAAAGCTTGATACACATCAGCCACCGGAACAGGCAGCACCCAGGCCACGCCCACAAGCGGTGAGCCCGTGACGAGGGCGAGCACCGGCGTCGAGACAGCCAGCGCGGTATCCAGTTCCTCTGCGAATAGCTGCGCCATTGCCGCAGGGTCCGAGGGCTTGCCACCGAGCCAACGTGACACAGCGGCACGCAGCTTGGTCCTTGCCTCAGGACCGCCCGGCTCCACAGACACACGTTGCAGGGCGGTGGGGAGGAGCGTTGCTTGAAGCATTTTGGAAATGCCTTCCGCCACCTCATCCACCTCCAGCTCCTCGATTGTGACTGGAAGCACAGCAGTGCTGAGATGCGTGGCTACTGAAGTTGAGAGCAACCGCACCGACCGCATAAAGGGCGCCCCCTCGCG
>Ga0307993_1000714_pt1 | contig 11453 bp, 7 predicted proteins | sample EllFjometagen260_FD_203163 | JGI IMG/M metagenome (GOLD analysis project Ga0307993, IMG submission 203163) | Marine microbial communities from Ellis Fjord, Antarctic Ocean - #260 | ecosystem: Environmental > Aquatic > Marine > Unclassified | place: Southern Ocean | collected 2014-11-02 | reverse complement strand
GAAGGTGAAAAACATTCTAATCTTAATTGGCCTTTTCTCTTCAATTTCGCTGCTTACATCATGTGTGAATAATAGCGAAGTGATCGGAGACACATCGGAAGCGAGCCTACTCCCAAAAGAAAAAGCATTCAATATAATTAACACGCGTATTTCTAACTTTTACAATTCTGAACAACGGGGTGATACAATTTATTTCCAGGACATAAGCTCAAGTGGATCAAATCCGAATTCTGCTCTTGTAATAGATTCTATTGTGGAATATGGTTCTGTGGGCAAACAACTTGTAGTAATGCGTGTTTTCGAGGTTTCAAATAAAAACCCTAGATTTTATTATATGCATGGGTTTTATTCTGACACTACCAAATGGCAAGCAATAACAGAAATGGGGTCTGGACGAGGATATAAAGTGACTTTGGCATTGGCATCCGTTTCTTTGAACGCCAATAATCCTGAACTTAATTGGATACAACTTAACTGTGGTGATTATGGGAACTACTTCTCATTACCTAATTGGACATTGCACGAGTTTGAGGAAGAATCTGATTTTAATAATTGGGGAGCATTCGTCTTAAATAATCATACAACATTACGAGGGTCTGGTCACCAGGAAATAACAACTATTGATTTGGGAGGAAACAACCACCTCGATATAACCCTTCGACATTCCTGCCGAAGTGAAGGGATATCATTTTCCGAATCGGATACAGATGACATCGCCATTATAGAAGGGGAACTTGAAACCCAATACGGAATAGGTATGTCATTAGAAAAGCACCATAAAGGAAATCTTGATTGGTGGTTCTCAGGGCAAGAGATGAAGATTAGAGAGCGGTCATCAAACAATTATCGTTGCAAGGTTTTCATCGATTCAAAAAGAACAATTATTGATACAACAACACAAAATCCCAGCAAAATATATAGCTACGCGCAGCTATTTCCGGAAGCGGGATACACACTATCACAAGACCCCTATTACGAGCCTCATACACACAGTGTTGAATTTGAAGACGTTGATTTAAAGTGCAAATTCTACATCGAATCTAGAGACGAACTAAATGATTTAAATGTTAAAAAACTCATCGCTATTTACCCCGATATAGCTTCAACAATTCAAAGTATTCAAGAAGAAACAAAAAAAAGCAACGAATTTCTTGAAAGAGAGCCAGATCCGTTCATTAGCGAACATCCATGGTTTTGGAGATTTGAAATGCGCGTTTCAAGAGAAGGTCCTAAAGGATATAAACCAGAAGTAGAAAACTACTGGTCATGGGGTCCTATCGATGGAACTGCAACATTTCACGATGGAGAAATTTTAAAAAGTCAATAATATCAAACGTCAGGCTGAGGATGTGTAATTTCAGGTAATTGCTTGTTGGATTAAGATTGGTTTGTTGATTAACCCGGAGGAAAATACTACAAGTGTAATAGGGGTACTTCGTTTTATATTCTTCAAAATTATTGGACAAGCAATGACGCCGCTGGTGCCTTTGGCTCTCCTTTAAGATTAACACTTGCAGGCGCACGAAGCAGAGTGACTGGAGCTCTTGGAAATATCGGAACCTTCGTCGGTTATAGAACGAGTGCAGTAAATGGATCACAAACGAGATTGATGGGAATCAGTTTGTCAATTGCAATGATGGGAGATAGAGACAAAGCAGATGGCAACTGTGTCAGATGCATCTTGGATGAAATGTCATCAACGGTTGAAGAAATCAATGTCGAAAAACAGCTTGTCAGAATTACAGATCTTTTGGGCAGAGAAACAACATGTAAGCCCAACATCCCCCTACTCTATATCTACGATGACAATACTGTAGAGAAGAAACTCATTCTAGAATAATTAGAAACCCACTCAAATGAGTGGGTTTTGTTTTAAAAATAATGTTATTCGCAATTAGAATTTAGTCTAAATAAACTATATCCAGGCATTTCAATATATGCTTCTCCTCCATCACATTCAAATGTAACAGGAGTTACTAATATATTACCAAAATTCAAATCAATCGTTAGGATATCATTTTCAAATGTGTAATAATTAATTTCTGGAATATGATTTCCATCATTTGCTTCATAACCGTTATATAATGAATTACAATCATCTTCTAAACAGTAATACGTGTAACGAGCTCCATCTTCATAGATGTACATAGTGTTTAAGTTGTTATTTCCAAAGGTCCACTTACCTTCAATGGTATAGTTAGGTTCAACTGTATCTTCACAAGAAGATCCAAAGACAGCGAGTAATCCAAGTAAATCACCTATTGCAACCACACCATCGTCATTTAAATCGCCTGGACATGTCGAACATGGGGGCCAGACGCAGGAGCCATCGTCTGTTGCAGCACTCTCATCGTAATTGATTGCATCTGAATAAGTGCATCCGATAGCCCACGTGTCTGGCCAAGCGCAACCGTTTGGTGGAAAGGTGCACGTACCGTCATCAAAAAAGGCATTTGGGTCGTAGTTGCAAGCCAAGGGGTATGTACACGCACCATATTCGATGACGATGCAGGGTCCGTCTTCCCATGACGTAACGCCTCCGCTATAGGTGGCAAAGCAAGAGTTTGAGTAGGTAATACCATCACATCCGCAAACTGGCTCAAAGATTTCGGGACAAAATACGGTGGGGTCGATTTGATTTGCATCAATGCATGTTGGTGGTTCGTAACCATCAACACCTGGATTATTATGAATAAATGTCCAGCTTCCCCATGGAGTAGGATCACCTGTTTCCCAATATATCTGGTCTTCAAACACACAATTAATTGAATTACCATTGGTCGGCAAACCCTGACTAATATTCCAATTATCCAAATTAGCCGAATCATTTACAAAATGCACTGTAACATTTATTGTATCGGAAAGTGACCAACTGTGACTAAAAGTAACCGTTGACTCATCTACTAAAGTGTCTTGATGTACGATGTTTCCTTGTTGGTCTGTAAACTCCCACATAAAGATATTTTCTGATTGGGGGTGAGTCAAATATTGACCTGAATGGAGAATACTGATCATTGTTTCTTGAGAGCCAACATTTACAGACAACCCTAACATGTCACAAGGAACGGCTGTTACTTGTGCTTGCATTACATGAGAAAAACTCAGTAGAGTTGCGAATGCTAAAAGAACTATTTTCATCGTTACATATGTTAGATTGGCTTAAATGCCATGTTGTTATTATAAAGATACGATTACAAAGAACATCATTATTCTCAAAAAACACTTCACGCTTAGGGGTGAATGATACATGTAAGATGTCAAGTCCTTGATTTATTTGTCAAAAACAACTGATAATAAATATTTTATCAATTCTGTCTCTCACAAATATTCATGGCGGTGTGCAACAGGGATATTTTCTTGTACTTCGTTTCTTTGATTCCGAAATACTCATACATCCTCCTCAATGACGACCCGATGCCATCGACGCTAAGGTGGGCTATTTCCGAAATGCCTCGATTAGTAATGGACGGATTTCCCAACAGTATGTTGAGCACTTTACAATCGGTCTCATTTAAGGTGCGACCTATACTCTGATTCAGGAGGTCGAAGTCCAGCACGAGTCCCGAGAACTCAAAGGCCATGTTTTTTGTCTTTTTGCTACGAAGGACATGTATTTGGGACAATAGCTCATCGCGTCTGTCCTGGTGACGCCGTTGTATTTTCACGATGTAGGTGATGAGAAATCCAATCATGACCACAAACCCCAACACAAGGCCGACTATCGTTTTTAGCTGCTTGATTTCCTGGAGGCTTCGTTCTTGTTCGCCTGCCCATTTGACTGTCTCAATCTGATGCTCCACGTCCTTTTCATAGGCTGCCCTAAGCACAGCAAGACTATGCTTCTCTGTCTGTAGACTGTCATCATACAGGACGAATGACTCGTACATTTCCAATGCCTTGGACTCTTCACCCAGTACTTTGTAAGCCTGATAGAGCAGGTGGAACAACTTACTTTTGGATTCATACCCTATCTGCGCCAACAATTCTAGCTGATTCTCACTCGCCATCCGAAGGGCTTCGGTGGGGTCGGATGGCAGGGTCAACTTAGCGATGCTGAGTAAACATTCCAGCTCATCGCCTCGGGCACCCAGTTCGCGATACATCTGCATGGCTATGATCTGGTGTTCCAAGGCATCGTCTAGCGCGCCCAATTCCTCTGACAGGGCAGCCATGTTCTCATGACAACCCGCAACAAAGAAGCCTTTTGCCTCCCTTTCGAGCGTTGTGAGTGCTGAAGTGTAGAGGGCGGAGGCCCTATCGTAGTCCTTTAGTTTAAAGGCACACCACCCCATGTTGAGTTCGAGAAGGCCAGGAAAATAACCCATGTCCTGCGCATCTGAAATTTCCTCCTGCAACATTACAAACTGATCCATGGCTAGTGTATAATGGTCGATGAGCATGAAGACATTGCCCAGGGCCATTCGCATGCGGCGCGCCCTGTCTTTATCACCAGCGTCAGCGAAGAGTTCCATGGCCCGATTGAAATGGCGCACGGCTTCGACGTATTGGTTCAACTGAACGTGTACATTACCCCGGTTCCCATATACGCTGCCGAGCCTGGCGGAGTCGCCGAGGGAAATGGCCACCTGTTCGGCATGACCAAAGGCGAGAAGGGCATCCTCTGTTCGCCCCTGTTTCTCGAGCAGGCTGGCTATCCGATTGTGCGCGGAAAACAAAACCAGAGGGCGATCAGCACGCTTGGCCAGTTCGCGCATCTCCCCGAGGTAATAAAGCACCGTATCCGGGTAGGTTTGATAAAACGCAATGTGGAGTTCTTTGACGGCTTCCAAGCGCTCATCAGCCCCGAGGGAAATGTCATTCCAACGCTCAGCGAGTGCGGAAAAATCCTCCATGTCCTTTCGTTGTTGATCCAACTGGGCAAAAGCCACAGAGACAGTTAGCATCATAATGAGCGAGCAGGATATTCTTAAAATGGAAAAAAGGCGCACAGTTCGTGAGAATTAGATTGTAATCAAATTAATAAGGAGACAAGAATACTCCAATGGTGAAGATTAAGTATTAGAATCTAAATATTCCACTACTGCACATGCAGAATTATAATTTGTTGCAAGGGGTATATTATGAACATCACACAGTCTCATTAACATAGCAATATCAACATCGTGTGGATGTTTATCTAAAGGATCTCGAAAAAATATCACTCCATTAATTTCTCCACGAGAAACCATCGCTCCAATTTCAGCATCTCCTCCAAGTGGTCCACTATTTACAGTTTGAATAGTTTCAACACCAGCTTTTTTTAACATAGATCCAGTTGTACCTGTAGCAACTAAGTTAAATTTTGAATTAGAGAAAAATGGTAATCTTTTTAGGACAAAGTCTACCATATCTGCTTTCTTACCATCATGTGCAATTAAAGCTATTTTCATATGGTAAAGATACAAACGATATCAAAGGAACCCACAATAAACTCGAGTATCGGACAAAAACCTGATGGGTACTTGGAAGACTTTAACAAAGTCCCAAGAGGACCTAACGGCTAGGGAAACTTGATAACATCTTCAACTGATTCACCGACAGTGCTCCCCCCTACCCGTGCAGTGGATCAAAGTCCTTCATGAGCTACGCTCACCAGGGGCTTTAAGTTACACATATCCTCAAGCAAGCTTGGGATCTTGTGCAACAAAAAAAGCCCCACTGCTAACGCAGAAGGACTTTTATCAGTAAGTGGAGCAGAGAGGCTGGAAGTCGAAACAATTCGACAACGATCTCAAGAAAATTTTAGACAAATTCAATCCTGAAAATCAAGACCAAAAAATCTAAATGTTATCTTAAAAGATAACTTTGGTGGAGAAGCGGTGCGGAAAATCCGATAAGTTTAAAGTGAAAGGACAATCAAAATTTTGTGCTTTAATTTCTTTTATAAAAAAATTGATGTTTGAGCCCAAGCTCAACATTTCCAAGCAAAAGTCTACCGCCCCAAGCAGGAGAGTTTGAAGTTGATAATTCGCTCCAATCTCTGCTTGAATAATTTTGTACTCCAAATCTGGAAGAAATATCAATATTCCATGTTGGTGCAAATTGATAGCTCATGTATGTTCTTAATGTTGGAAGTAAATACAGTTTTAAAGATGACACATTCTCATTACCATAATCTGATATTATTCCAAAATCTTCAAAAGCTTTTCCAGAAGCATTTGATCTGATTTGGGCTAGAACACCCACCCCAATTCCACCAGAAAATCTATTCCTTAGAAAACTTTTTTGCCATTCTATCGGTATTGAAATAGAATGAAAACGATTGTGATGAATGACTCTTCTTAATGATGTTTGAGTTATGTCTACTGAACCATATGAAAATTGAACTGTGTCTCCTGTTATTGCATTAATGTCAACTGAAATTAGTTGATTTTGTAATGTTGTTATGGAGGTCTCTTCATGTTCATAATCTAACCTGTGTATGTATTCATTCCAACCTAATCCAACACCCCAAGATTGACTGAGAGCACTAAACTCAATCATACAGCCTGCGCCAAGACTCCAATCTCCCTTTATATAACTATTAAATTGCGACAATTCACTGTGTTCCGAGTCTAGGTAATTGAAATCACTCCATGTCGTCGAAGCAAATATTCTCACGTTAAAAGATGAAAAAACCGAAACCTTCTCCTCGAAGATAGCGGTGCCTAAAATTTCATTCGGGTAATTCGATTTTATCATCTTTGGGTTAAGCGTTTTCAATATCAATGATGTCTGATCATTCTCCATTAAGCTTGCTATTTGAATTGTGTTTTCTAAAATGACATCTTTCTGGTCTGTTCGATCGCTTTCAAATATTGCTTTTTCTCTTGATTGGTTTTCTATACTTGGTGAAGGGTTATCTGTAATCTCATGAGTTATTGACTCATTTGTAATTCTTGTGGCTTTTGTTTCGTAAACTGAAGTCTGCTTTTCTTGCGTTGACTCTGTTTTACTTGTATTTGAGGGCTCGTTTCTGTCTAAAGCTTTTCTTTCGTTTTGATTGACGGTTTCTTTTTCTGTCACCCCTGTCGTTCTATTTTCCGCGCTATTTGAGCTGTTGAAGATAAAATAGCTTGAGACAATAGCGGTTAAAGAGAAAAACATAGCAGCCATGCTTCTTTTAAATAACTTGGAATTGAAAGCCTTTAAAAAAATTGTCTCATATGTAGACCTCGGAGCACTTACAAGCTCTTTCTCTATAGAGTCCCATAAATGATCCTTTTCTATTTTTGTTGAATGGACCTTCTGTTGGAATAACTTTTGTCTAATTATTTTTTCTAAATCAATCATGCGTTTGTCTATTATACATTAACTAATTTCTCAAATGAGTGCGGCCCAACACTTGTTCGAACCCATTTTCGCGCTCTTGTTAATCTTTGACGTGAAACTTCTTCTGTAATTCCTGACATGACTGCAATTTCACGATGACTATATCCCTCTATTACAAACATTGAAAAAACGAGATATAAATTTGTAGGCATCTTTTTAAGTTGAGCAACAACCTCTTCAACAGTCATTAATTCTATAGCATTCGGCCAGGTTATTTCATTGAAATTATTTGTGTCTTCAAACTTCATTTTCGTTGATTTATTATTATGGGTAATGGCTGTATTTACTGCTATTTTGGATATCCAAGTCATTATTCCACCTTTATTTGCGTCGTATCTTTTTAAATATTTATATATTTTGATATATGTTTCCTGGAGCACATCCTGAATGGAGTCTTGATGAAATAAGTAGCGAGAGATTGTAGCGCGTAAATATGGCAATGTTCGCTCATAAAATTCTCTTTGTGATTTCCTGTCATTTTTGACGCAGTCTTCTATAAGATGTATGAATGCTTCATTGTCTTTCATTTAGTTGTATCAAATAAGGGCCGGTATTTTAGGGTACCATTACAAAATTTAATGCTAAACATCCATATTCATCCATTACCTGATATATATAAAACCCTGGATAAAGGTCTGAAATTATTATTATGTCATTCTTCTCACTTATGTTTCCTGATTGAACAAGCTCTCCGTTATAAGATGAAATTGTCCAATTATAAGGACCTGTTCCACCATCAATGTAGAATTGTATAGACCCTTCCGTCACATCATCATTCGGTGTTATCTGTAGGTTTTGTATAACGAGTTCACAATCTCCAATTTCAACGCATTCACACTCGATATTAATAATCCCCCAACCATTTTGGCATTCGTCTCCGTAATCTCCTGCCTGAGCTTGACAATCCCATTGGGAATTGATGGTTTCAACATTTACGTTAAAAATTTCTGTGCAGCCTAAAGAGTCTGAAATTTCTAACTGATAACTTCCAATTGAGACGTTATTTAGTATAGGACCTGAGCTTACAACCGTTTCTCCGTCAAGCCAATCATACGTATATGGGCCCTCCCCTCCTGAAGCTATGGCTTCTATAAAACCATTGATGTTGCCATAACCGTTGTGCATCACAATTATAACCTCCAAATTACATGTAAGATCAACTTCACATTCACACAAAGAATTAACTGTTCCTATACTTAGATTCTCATTTATATACACCTGACATGTGTCTTCAAAGTTTAATTGAAGTTCATCGCAGTCATATACCCAAATGGTTTCCGTTTCGAAAACTTCTTCTTCTATGACTATTGTTTCATCTAAATCCTCTTTTGTGCATGAAAAAAAGCTTATCAAAAGCACCATAAAGAAAACTTTACGGCCTAGGTCTACCCCATTTAACGAATAATAATATTTTTCTCTTCTCAAAAACATTGTGAATGTATGCTTCGCCTTACGTGTTTATGGTCCTATTATAACGACAACAAGGCGCCCATAACCTTTTTCAGATTGTGGATGCCGTGCCGTTGTTATTGTTATTTATCATCTATTAATGATCACCCTAGATGTCACGCTTCTACTTCCTTGATCCATTTTAAGAAGATACATTCCAGGATTAACGTCATCAATATTCATGCTTAACTGTTCACTTTCAGAAGAAGGAAACCATGACTTAAAACTGACGGCTTTTCCAGTAATATCGATTAGTTTGCATGTAATCTTTTCATTGCTTTCTCCAAACCAGTTCATATTTATTTCGTTTCCAGTTGTAGGGTTGGGGAAAACCTCAAATACAAATGAAGTGTTTTCTTCGTCTATTGAGCTTTGGGAATCTTCATCGCCATTGATTATCGTAATCGTAAATCCATCTTGAAGTCCGTTGTCCCAACCTAATGAATCGACACCTATTGTTGAACAATATGTATTTGAGCATTCTTCTAACTCGTTAGAAACGGTCAAACATATTTCATAGGGTCCGTTTGATTCATAAGTCCAAACAGGAAACGGGTCAGAACTTCCTCCTTCATCTCCAAAACTCCAATAATATTCATTTGACTCATCGTAATTCCATAAGTAAACAAACAGCGCAAAAAGAACCGCCTCTCCATCCTCTTCATTAATAGCTTGATCGATTGTAAATAACGCCTCACAACCTCCTATTTCCATATCTTCTATACACTCACAATCTTCATCAATGATTCCCCACCCACCCTGACAGGGGTCACCAACATTCATGCTTAAGTTAGGGCAGTCCCATTCGAGGGTGTCGACACTAAAGAGAACTTCTTCATTGCCAAACGCAACGCAGCCATTAAAATCAGTAGCCTGAACAAAGTAGACTCCCGCAACACAGTTGTCAAGTACCGCATCCGTACCTATAACCTCCCAGGCCCATGCCTCCCATTCATAACTGTAAGGAGGAGTGCCTCCCGATGCGATTGCTTCAACTGAACCGTTTCCTGTGCCATCATCGTTAGTAAGTAGGTTGGTGCTCACCTCAAAATCTCCACACCCTTGTATTTCAACACATTCACAATCTTCGTTGATTTCACCAAAAGCTCCGTTATTTGTAGTGCACCAGTCACCTATGTTTCCTCCCAATTCAGGGCAGTCAAAATCATTGCCTCCATTTTCATAGCAATAAGTGCCAGGATCGGGGCAATCGGCAAGGGAAAACATGACTGCGCAAATGGTCTCGTAGGTGTCTGCCCAAACAAGTCCTCCTTCGCTTGTGTTGGGCCCCACCAGATTTCCATCCACGTACCATTCCCAGCCTCCGAAGGCTCCGCTGGGGATAATGACGTTAAAAGTGGTTAGTGAATCATTTGACTCGTCCGCGTCGACGTACCATTCACAATCCATGCCCCCACCACCATTTCCCGGATCCCATGTGCCATCCCAATCATTCGCTTCTATCCAGCCCCAAACTTCATTGCATGCTTCCTCGTCGCCAGCCATTGCTGCCGAGATGCTTTCCGCAAGGCCGCAGAACATCCAAAGTTCAGGGTTGTTCTGGTTTCCGCATTCCATGAGCGCGTACACTAGAAGAGATGCGGGGTCAAACCAAGTGGAATCAGTACCAGGGAGATAACCTTCCAAGCAATTTTCAGGTTCGATGTATTCGACGCAATCGCAATTTTCATCAACAACTCCCCAACCTCCTTGACACGAGGATCCAACGTTTGCATTTAAATTGGGGCAGTCCCATAGTGGCTCACCTCCTTCTCCGCAAGTAAGCTCCATGGCAAAGTCCATTGTGACAACTCCTGAGGAGTCTAATTCACCATTGTAAGAAAGTGTTACTGGAGGGATAATTGTTGTTTCGATTTCCTCTATGTTACCCATGTTATATGAGCAAACCTGAGTAATAAAAAGGTCAAAGACGTCGACGTTTTCACCAAAAGTTAAGCTGGTTTCCATCGTTGTACCTCCAATAAATAATGGAATTGGATTGTTTGGGTTTGGCCCCTCAGCTCCCACGATATACGCAGGGCTTGTTTCAATGTATACTTCCATCATCATGAAGTCTGATGTGTTTATGCTAGTATTGGTGAGCTCTAGGTTTAAAATCGTCGAGCTTTGTGCGAAACTGAATGTTGTAATTAGGAATGATAAGGCAAGGGTTACATAACGGTTCATCATATTGAATGTTTAATTAGTGATAAATTTGTTTACATCTACTTATACTGTCATAAAACAAATTTGTGACATCTAACTGAATGATTGATCTGATTTGATGATTTTTTATCGTTTTAAATTCTGCAAACAATAAATGTATAACAAAAAACCATCTAATTACATAATGTGGGTTATTCTGTGGAGCAGAGAGGCGGGAAGTCGAAACATTTTGACAACGATCTCAAGATAATTTTAGACAAATTGAATCCATAAAATCAAGAACAAAAAATTTAAAAGTTATCACTAAAGATAACTTTGGTGGAGCCGGGGGGAGTACTTGGGATGAAAAAGAAAATCCCAACACGAATGAACGGATTGGGATAACAAAAACATACAGGCGAAAAAGAGCGAAAGTGCACCCCGCCGGCAACTCATCACAGCATAGGATTCAGCTTGCTTCGCAAGACACAACAACTTCACCATCCTCAACCTGAAGCGAGCTTCGGTTGAGACTGGTTTCGTCGCTG
>Ga0307993_1000711_pt1 | contig 11468 bp, 11 predicted proteins | sample EllFjometagen260_FD_203163 | JGI IMG/M metagenome (GOLD analysis project Ga0307993, IMG submission 203163) | Marine microbial communities from Ellis Fjord, Antarctic Ocean - #260 | ecosystem: Environmental > Aquatic > Marine > Unclassified | place: Southern Ocean | collected 2014-11-02 | reverse complement strand
AAAGTTTTAGAAGAAGAAGGAATTCTTTTTAAAACTAATGCACATGTTGGTGAGAATATCGAAGCAAATAAATTGAAAGATGAATTTGATGCTATAGTACTTTGTGGAGGAGCCACAGTTAAAAGAGCAATTCCAATTCCTGGTTCTGATTTAAAAGGTGTTCATCAAGCGATGGATTTTTTAAAATTAAACAATCAGTATGTTGATGGATTGAAAGATTTTAAAGAGATCCTTTCTGCAAAAGATAAAAATGTTATTGTTATTGGAGGAGGTGATACAGGTTCGGATTGTATAGGAACTTCTAATCGTCATGGAGCAAAATCAGTCACGAATTTTGAAATTTTAAGCAAGCCAACTGAAGGTCGTCCAGCACACCAACCTTGGCCATATTGGCCGATGAAGTTAAAGACAACTTCATCACATCAAGAAGGTGTTGAACGTTTTTTTAGTATGTCTACCAAAGAATTTATTGGAGATAAAAATAGAAATTTGAAAGGTTTAAAAACGGTGGAGGTTGAATGGATTTTTAAAGAAGGTAAACGCCCACAATTAATAGAAGTGCCTAATACTGAAAAAGAGTGGAAGTGTGAGTTAGCATTATTGGCATTAGGATTTACAGGAGCAGAGAAAACATTGGCAGATCAGTTTGGTTTAAATATGGATTTCAGAACCAATATAGAGGCATCAACCAAAGATTATGCAACGAATGTTCCTGGAATTTTTGCTGCAGGAGATATGCGTCGTGGACAATCATTAATTGTTTGGGCAATCTCAGAAGGGCGTCAAGCAGCACATCATGTTGATGCTTATTTAATGGGAGAGTCTTGTTTGCCTTTAAAAGATGATAGTGATTTACCGAGAATATAATTTTAGATAAAAATGAAAAATAGAAAACTGTTAATGATTCCTGGTCCAATAGAATTTGAACCTTCTGTATTAAGAGCAATGGGTGAAGCGACTGCAAGTCATGTTGCGCCAAATTTTATTGAAACATTTGGCAATTGTTTAGACCTAATTAAAACAACTTGGAAAGCACCAAATGGGCAACCTTTTGTAATTGCAGGAAGTGGAACTTTAGCTATGGACATGGCTATTTCAAATCTTATTGAAAAAGATGAAAATGCATTAGTAATTTCTACAGGATATTTTGGAGAACGTTTTAAAGATATTCTAACAACCTACGGAGCAAATGTTACAATTTTAACGGCTCCAATTGGAGATATTGTTTCTTTAGAGGCTATAGAGAATGAATTGAAAAGTAAAAAATATAAATTAGTAACTATAACACATGTAGATACATCTACTGGTGTTTTGGTTGATCCTAAACCAATAACTTCTTTAGCTAAAAAGCACGATGTTTTAAGTATTCTGGATGGTGTTTGTTCAGTTGCAGGAGAAGAAATTCAACAAGAAAATTGGGGTATAGATGTTGTATTCACAGGATCACAAAAGGCAATTGGAGTTCCTCCAGGATTGGCATTATTAGTAGCTTCGGAAAAAGCCATAGAAACATGGAAAAACAGAAAAACACCTGTACAAAGTTATTATTCAGATTGGAAAAACTGGTTACCAGTTATGGAAGCTTATCAAGCAAGAAAACCATCTTATTTCGGAACACCATCAGTTAATTTGATAAGAGCTTTAGAAGTAAGTTTAGAATTAATAAACAAACAAGGGATTACAAATAGAATCGCCTTGCATAAAAAATTCGCAAAAGCATTTCAAAAAGCAATTCTATCAATTGGATTAAAAACAGTCCCAATTTCAATAGGTATTTCAGCAAATACACTTACTGCAATTTATTATCCTGAAAAAATAGATGGAAACGAATTTCGCAAAAAAGTTGGAGAACAAGGTGTCATTATTGCTGGTGGATTACACACCGATATAAAAGCCGAATATTTTAGAGTTGGACATATGGGATCGGTCAATGCATCAGATATAATAGCAACTTTAAGTGCTATTGAAATTGGGTTAGCCAAAACTGGACATCAATTTACTCTAGGAACTTCACTTTCTACTTTTCAAAAAGAACTTTATTAAGAACCTTTAAAAAAAATATTGTTTTAAGGAAACTCTATTCTGTAGGATATTTCGCTCTGATTTTCTCTAATGATAAATTATGAATACTTCCAATATGAGTATGCTCTTTTCCTAAATCTGGTTTATACGTTCCAGTTTGAACTTGACCTCCTATTTTTTGATATGCATCTCTAAACGGCATGCCTTCTACTACTAAATTATTGATGCTATCTACCGTAAATAAATATTGATATTTTTCATCAGTCAAATCAATATCTTTAACAATAACTTGCTGAATAGAATAATTAAATATGTCTAAAATATCTTTTACATCTTCAAAAGCATTGATGATATTTTCTTTTAATAATTGAAAATCTCTATGATAACCAGAAGGTAAATTATTGGTTATTAATATCATTTCTGTATGTAAAGCTTGAATTTTATTACACTTTCCTCTAATTAATTCAAACACATCAGGATTTTTCTTGTGAGGCATAATACTACTTCCTGTAGTTAATTGATCTGGAAAAGAAATAAAATTAAAATTCTGACTCATATATAAGCAAACATCCATTGCAAAACGAGACAACGTATTACACAATCCACCTAAAGCCGATGCAATAGAACGTTCACTTTTCCCTCTGCTTAATTGCGCAGCAACTACATTGTATTTTAAAGTAGCAAAATCTAATTCTTTAGTAGTTAATTCTCTATCAATAGGAAACGAACTTCCGTAACCTGCAGCAGATCCTAAAGGGTTTTGGTCAACAATTTTAGAAACTGCATTTAATATATATACATCATCAATTAACAACTCTGCATACGCAGAAAACCACAATCCAAAAGAGGATGGCATTGCAACTTGTAAATGTGTATAACCTGGAAGTAAAGTGTTCTTATGAGTTTCCGCAAGATTTAAAAGTGTATCAAACAACGTTTTCACCTTATCATTTACAACGGCTAAATTTTCTTTATAATACAACTGAAGAGCTACTAAAACTTGATCGTTTCTAGAACGTGCAGTATGAATTTTCTTACCAACATCTCCTAATTTTTGCGTTAATTCCCATTCGATTTTAGAATGTACGTCTTCAAATGAGTCTTCAATTACAAATGTTCCTTTTTCAATTGAATCAGCCAGTTCTTGTAGCCCTTTTTTTAGGTCTTGCAATTCATCTGCAGTAATAATGTCAATAGATTCTAACATAATTGCGTGCGCTAAAGAAGCCTGTACATCATATGCAGCAATATGCATATCAATTTCTCTGTCGTTTCCAACTGTAAATTGTTCTATTTGTTTGTCTATTGAAAATCCTTTATCCCAAAGTTTCATAATTTTTCTTTTTTGTCATTCCTGCGAAGGCAGGAATCTTATTATTTTTACTTGTATTTTATGGATTCCTACTTACGCAGGAATGACATAATTTTAAACAATTACACAATTTAATAATTCAATATATATCTTAATTCCTTCCTCAATTTCTGCTAAATAAATGAACTCATCAGCAGAATGAGAACGCGTACTATCTCCAGGACCTAACTTTAAAGATTGGCAACTTAAAGCAGCTTGATCAGATAGTGTAGGAGATCCATAGGTTTTTCTTCCTATTTCAATTCCTGCTTTTACCAACTCATGATTTGTTGAAATAGAGGAGGAGTTCAGTCGTAAACTTCTTGGAGTAATTTTTGTACAAGGTGATTTTTCTTGTAAAATGTCTGTGATTTCTTGGTTAGAATAAGCATCATTTACTCGAACATCTATAACTAATTTTACTTCAGCAGGAACTACATTATGTTGTTCTCCAGCATTAATTTGAGTCACGGTCATTTTTACATCACCTAAAGCATCTGAAGTTTTCTCAAATTTAAAATCTTTAAACCATTGCAAAACTTCAATGGTGTTATAAATTGAATTGTTATCATTAGGATGTGCGGCATGACTTGGAGTTCCTTCAATAACTGCATCAAAAACAACTAACCCTTTTTCTGCAACTGCTAGATCCATTAATGTTGGTTCGCCAACAATAGCAACATCTATTGGTGGAATTATAGAAAGCATGCTATTTAAGCCGTCTTTTCCACTGCTTTCTTCTTCAGCAGATGCCACTAAAACCAAATTGTATTTTAAATTTTCTTGTGCGTATAAATTTGTGAAAGTTGCTATTAAAGAAACCAAGCATCCACCTGCATCATTACTTCCTAAACCATATAATTTACCATCTTCAATGATGGCTTTAAAAGGGTCTTTTGTATAGCCATTATTTGGTTTTACAGTGTCGTGATGAGAGTTTAATAATAAAGTTGGCTTACTGCTGTCAAAATGTTTATTTGTTGCCCAAACATTATTTTTGGTTCTTTTAAACGGAATGCTATTTTTCACAAACCACTTTTCTATCAATAGAGCTGTTTTGTCTTCTTCGGATGAAAAGGATTGTGTCTCAATTAAATTTTTGAGTAATTCTATAGCGTCTTGTATTAATACTTCTTGTTTCATTATTTTTGAATAGTTGTGTATGTTGAATTTGTATTGAAAAGCATTTCAGGTTTCCCAATACATACTTTCTCTACTTTATTATTGATAGCATGAAAACAGTTATTTAGTTTTGGTAACATTCCATCAGCAATAATTCCTTGTTCAATTAAGGTTTTATATATTTTTAGGTTGATGTTTTTAATTACAGAATTTTCATCTTCAATACGCTCTAAAACTCCATTTTTTTCAAAACAGTAATAGAGTTCTGTTTTAAATTTTTCAGCAAATCCAATTGCCAATTCTGATGCAATAGTATCTGCATTTGTATTTAATAATTGCCCTTTTTTATCATGTGTAATTGCGCAAAAAACAGGAGTTATATTATTGTCTAAAAGTAATTCTAATGTTGAGGTGTTTACATGTATTACATCACCTACAAAACCAAAATCTACTTCTTTAATAGGTCTTTTTTCTGAAATTATACTATTTCCGTCAGCGCCAGAAAACCCTAGGGAATTACACTTATTCGCCTGTAGTTTTGCTACTATGTTTTTATTTACTTTCCCAGCATAAGTCATTGTGATAATGTCTAAAGTTGCTAAATCTGTAATTCGCCTTCCGTTAATAATTTTCACTTCAACGCCCATTTTATGAGCTAATTTTGTGGCTAGTTTACCGCCTCCATGAACTAAAATTTTAGGTCCTGAAATTTTTGAAAAACTGACTAGAAATTGATTTAACACTTCTTTATTGTCAATAATATTTCCACCTATTTTTATGATTTTTAGCGTTTTCATTTTACAAATTTTCTAATATTTTTTTAAGCACCAATTGAACTGCATAGGTTCTATTATTTGCTTGTTCTATGACTAAAGAATTTTGACTATCCAATACTGCATCTTCCACAACAACATTTCTTCTGACAGGTAAGCAATGCATGAACTTTGCGCTTTCTAGTTTTTCTTTTGTTATCATCCAATTGGAATCAGTTTTTAGAATCTTCCCATAATCATCATAACTACTCCAGTTTTTAGCATACACAAAATCTGCATCTTTTAAGGCTTCTTCTTGATTGTGAAAAATTGGCGTGTTTTTAGTTATTTCAGGATTCAAATCATAGCCTTCAGGATTTGCAATTACAAATTCTACATCCATTTTTTGCATTGCTTGTATAAAACTATTCCCAACAGCATGAGGTAAGGCTTTTATATGTGGCGCCCAACTCAAAACTACTTTAGGCTTTGCAATTTTAGTATGCTCAAAAATTGTAATGGCATCTGTGAACCCTTGTAAAGGATGTCCTATTGAACTTTCCATATTAACAATTGGTACAGAGGCATATTTTAGAAACGAATTTAGTATTAGCTCATTCTCATCCTTTTCTTTGTCAGTTAATGTTGGGAAAGCTCTTATAGCAATTATATCGCAATATTGAGAAACTACAGCCGCAGCTTCTCTAATATGTTCTGCAGTGTTTCCATTCATTACAGACCCATCAAGAAATTCAATTCCCCAAGAATCGCCAGAAACATTCATTACTATAGGGTTCATCCCTAAGTTTAATGCTGCCTTTTGAGTGCTTAAACGTGTTCGTAAACTGGAATTGAAAAACAATAAACCAAGCGTTTTATTCTTTCCTAAATCGACATTTCTTAACGGATCTGACTTGATTTTTTTTGCTTCTTTAATCCAAGAATAGATGTCATCTATATCATTTATTTGAGTGTAATTTTTCATGATAATTCAGTTTTTAAAGCATCAAAAAACGTATCGATGTGTCTTTTTTTGATAGTTAAAGGCGGAAGAATTCTTAATAAATTAGGATTTTTAGCGCCTCCTGTAAATATGTGATGCTCGTAGATAAGTTTTTTTCTCAATTCTGAAATTTGAAAATCAAACTCCAGTCCAAGCATTAACCCTCTACCTTTAATTGCTTTTATATTGGGTAACTCTTTTGCTTTCTTAATAAAATATACTGAAATTTCTTTCACATTATCCATTAAATTTTCTTCTTCAATTACATTTAAAACTGATAACGTTGCTGCACATGCCAAGTGATTTCCTCCAAAAGTTGTTCCTAATAAACCAAAAGACGCTTTTATAGATTGATGAATTAAAATTCCACCAACAGGAAACCCATTTCCCATTCCTTTTGCTATCGAAATAATATCTGGAGTTACATTGTATTTTTGAAATGCAAAGAAATCGCCTGTCCTACCAAAACCTGATTGAACTTCATCTGCGATAAAACACGTGTTGTATTTTTTACACAATTTGTCAATTCCTTCATAAAATTCAGGGGTGCTTTCATCTAATCCGCCAACGCCTTGAATAAATTCAATAATCACAGCACACACATCATTTTGTGCTAATGCTTTTTCTAAAGAAATTAAATCACCTAATTCTAAAATTTCTACTTCTTGTTGTGCATTTATAGGTGCAATAATTTTTGGATTATCAGTTGCTGCTACTGCAGCAGATGTTCTTCCATGAAATCCGTTTTTGAAGGCAATAATTTTTTTCTTTTGGTTGTGAAATGAGGCTAGTTTTAATGCGTTTTCATTTGCTTCTGCACCAGAATTACAAAGAAATAAATCGTAATTTTTACAGTTAGAGGCTTCAGTTAATTTTTGTGCTAACTTGGTTTGTAAAGGATTTTGGATGGCATTACTATAAAATCCCATTTTTGCTACTTGAGTTGAAATTGCAGATACATATTTAGGGTGCGAATGTCCAATAGATATTACTGCATGACCTCCATATAAATCTAAATATTCAGTTCCATTTTCATCATACACAAAAACATCTTTTGCTTTTACTGGAGTAATGTCAAACAATGGATAGACGTTAAATAAACTCATATTTGTTCTTTTTTAATATTACTAATTTTATTGAATGAAGCAACCATTCCTTGGATTAAAGACGAACTCAAACCTTTATGTTCCATTTCATTTAGACCTTCAATAGTGCACCCTTTTGGAGTCGTAACTCTATCTATTTCTTCTTCTGGATGATTGCCATTTGTGATTAATAAATTGGCTGCGCCTTCACTTGTAAACATGGCTAATTCTTGAGCTTCTTTAGCATCAAATCCTAATTGGATTGCAGCTTGTGTAGTTGCTCTTATCAATCGCATCCAAAAAGCAATTCCGCTAGCACAAACTACTGTTGCTGCTTGCATTTGAGATTCAGGAATACTCAAAGAATGACCTAATCTATTAAAAATGGCTTCGGCAATCTTAATCCGTTTTTCACCTTGTGTTTTACTACACAAACAAGTCATAGACTTACCTACAGCAATAGCAGTATTAGGCATTGCTCTAATAATAAATTGTTCTGAACCAACTTCTTCTTCAATTTTAGAAATTGAAAAACCTGTAATGGTCGAAATCAACACATGTTTATCAGTTAAAAATGGTTTGATATCTTTTAAAATTGTCTCGAAATGTGCTGGTTGTACTGCAAAAATTAAGATGTCTGATTGCTTAACTGCTTCAGAATTATCTGTAGTTAAATGCACGTTTTTATAACCTTTGAAATCGGCGATTTCATCCAGATTTCTTTTGGTTAAATACAAACTTGTAATTGCATTATTTGATATTAATCCTTTTGCAATAGATTTCCCTAAATTTCCTGTTCCTATGATTGCTATTTTCATAATAAATATTTTTTAAAAATAATTTGCTTTTAATTGAAGTCCTTCTGTTTCTGGATAACCATACATTAAATTCATATTATGAATAGCTTGTCCAGAAGCGCCTTTTATTAGATTGTCAATCATACTCGTAATCAATAACTTACTCTCATGTTTTTCCAAATGAATGATACATTTATTGGTATTTAAAACTTGTTTTAAATGAATAGGTTCATCTGAAATAAATGTAAAAGCAGCATCTTTATAAAATGCTTTGTAAAGTTGTTTTGCCTCTTCAATACTTCCATTAAACTTGGTGTATGTTGTTGCGAAAATCCCTCTTGAAAAATTTCCACGATTAGGCACAAAATTTATTTCTGATTTAAAACTAGATTGTAATTGATTTACTGTTTGATTGATTTCGCCTAAATGTTGATGTGTAAATGCTTTGTAATGAGAAAAATTATTATCTCTCCACGTAAAATGCGTAGTTTTAGATAATGATGTTCCTGCTCCTGTTGCTCCTGTTGCTGCATTGATATGCACATCATTTTGTAATAAATTATTTGCTGCTAAAGGTAAAATAGCTAATTGCAAAGCAGTTGCAAAACATCCTGGATTTGCAATATATTTTGCTTTTTTTATCGCTTCTTTTTGTAGTTCTGGCAATCCGTAAACAAAGTTTTTTTCATCAAAATTTTATCATTTTCCAATCTAAAATCATTGCTTAGATCGATGATTTTAGTTTCTTCAGAAAAACTATTTTGTTCTAAAAAAGCAGTTGAATTCCCATGTCCTAAACACAAGAATAGCACATCAACTTTTGAATTGATTTTATCAGTAAATACCAATTCTGTACTGCCAATTAAATCTTGGTGTACCTTATAAACTTTGTTACCAGCATTTGAAGTACTGTACACAAAATTGATGTTTGTTTTTGAATGATTGAGTAACAATCTAATTAATTCTCCTGCAGTGTAACCTGCACCTCCAATTATTCCTACTTGTTTCATAATTAAGAATTTACTTGTTGATATATTTTATTTTGATTGCCAATTATCTTAATAAACCCTTTTGCTTCATCAGCAGTCCAACCTTTATTTTCTTCACCATAACTTCCAAACTTAGCATTCATTAAATCGTGTTTAGAAACAATTCCATCTAAAGAAAAATGATAGGGTTTTAAGGTAATAAATACACTTCCTGTAACCTTCGACTGACTGCTTTTTAGATACGCTTCAATATCGCGTAATACTGGATCTAAATATTGCCCTTCATGTAAATGCATTCCATAAAAACTTGCTAAATATTCCTTGTGTTGCAATTGCCATTTAGTAAGTGTATGTTTCTCTAATAAATGATGCGCTTTTATTATTATTAATGCTGCTGCTGCTTCAAAACCTACACGACCTTTAATACCTACAATTGTATCACCAACGTGAATATCTCTTCCAATTGCGTACTTAGAAGCAATGTCATTTAGTTTTTCAATATTAATTTCTGATGTATTTCCTTCACCATTTAAAGCAGTTAGTTCTCCTTTATTAAAAGTCAACACTACTTTTTCTTCCCCATTTTTTTCTAATTGAGAAGGAAAGGCAGTTTCTGGCAATGATTTCTCTGAAGTTAAAGTTTCTTCTCCACCAACACTTGTTCCCCAAAGTCCTTTGTTTACAGAGTATTTTGATTTTTCCCATGACATATCAATTCCTTCTGATTTTAAATAATCGATTTCTTGTTGTCTTGTTAATTTTCCATCTCTAATTGGCGTAATGATTTTTATATTTGGCGCCAATGTTTGAAAAATCATGTCAAAACGAACTTGATCGTTTCCTGCTCCTGTACTTCCATGTGCAATAAATTCAGCATCAATACTCTTGGCATATTCAATAATTTCTATTGCTTGGATAATTCTTTCAGCACTAACAGAAAGTGGATATGTGTTGTTTTTCAATACATTTCCAAAGATTAAATACTTTACTACTTTATTGTAAAAAGTAGCAATAGCATCAATATTTTTATAAGTAGAAACTCCCATTTTATAGGCATTTTTTTTTATATTTTTGATTTCATCGTTAGAAAATCCTCCAGTGTTTACACTTACTGCATGTACATCATATTCTTTTGATAAACTTACAGCACAATACGATGTGTCTAAACCTCCACTATATGCAATTACTAATTTTTTCATTTTTTCGATTTTATTATTTTTCAATTGTAAAATGTGTTCGCATTAAAATGCTCGGTTCATTTTTTATCTTTTTTTAAAAACAAAGTTTGCTTTATGTTTTTTAATCTCGTCCAAGTCTTTTTGTTGTATGGATGTGCTTCATTCTTTGATGTTTGGGTTTTTTCTGGATCAAATAACATTCCTGTACACAAGCACATTTTTTGCTCTGTTCTAGTCAGTACATCGAAGTTTTTACAAGTTTGACATCCATTCCAGAAAGATTGATCATCTGTCAATTCAGAAAAAGTAACAGGTTTATAACCTAAATCACTGTTTAGTTTCATTACAGGTAAACCTGTTGTAATGCTAAACACCTTAGCTGTCGGAAACTTAGTTCTAGAATGATTAAAAACTACTTTTTTTATTTTTTTTGCTAAGCCCAAGTTCCTATAATCAGGATGTACTATTAAACCAGAATTAGCAACGAATTTTCCATGACTCCAAGCCTCTATATAACAGAATCCTGCAAAAACTTCTCCATCTAAAGCAATAACAGCATTGCCATTTTCCATTTTGGTAATGATGTATTCAGGTTTACGTTTAGCAATTCCAGTTCCTCTATCTTTTGCAGCTTCTGCAATAGTATTGCAAATGATTTCTGCGTAAATATTATGTGATTTGTTAGCAATAACAATTTCCATTGTATTGGTATTTTAAGTTTTTATTGTATTGATATTTTGTTGCTTGATTGAAGAATTGGACTCACCTAATTCCATAGTAATAAGAGATACCCTTACGGACGACGTGGAAAATTGCGGCGTACAATAAATGTGCTATTGTGAGTAGTAACTAGGTTTTGAAAAGTGTATGTTGAATTAGAAATGTACATTATAAAAAATAAAAAATGAGAAATAGATTTTGTTGCTAAATAATGAAATTAGCGGCGAATATTGCGAAGTGGCAATTCGGGTGAAAATCTATATATTTTATTTTTCTGTGATTTCATTGGTGTAAATCTAAAAAAAATCCTTTAGATAAAGCCTGATTAATGGACTTTATCTAAAGAATTGTGCTTTTCTAAAAAAGCGACTATATTTTTCATGTTATTCTAAATTAATTACTTCTAATATAGTTTTTCTATAATTTTAATTGTGTTGGTTTTATAAAAT
>Ga0307993_1000706_pt1 | contig 11484 bp, 16 predicted proteins | sample EllFjometagen260_FD_203163 | JGI IMG/M metagenome (GOLD analysis project Ga0307993, IMG submission 203163) | Marine microbial communities from Ellis Fjord, Antarctic Ocean - #260 | ecosystem: Environmental > Aquatic > Marine > Unclassified | place: Southern Ocean | collected 2014-11-02 | reverse complement strand
TATGAAAAAACTTGATAATATAGTACAAGCACTTTGTAAGTGGTATTGCTCAAAAAGGGGGATTACTGTTTACTTTAATATTTCAGTAGGAACAAGTTTCAATCCAACTACTAAAATAACAATTTAAAATAAACTAAATATTATGAATTACTATAAGTTTAAAACTGATGAGTTAGTAGAAATAGTAGTTACCAAGACTGGACTACCTTTACCTACATGCGACTATAATAATTACGGAAAGTATATTACTGTTGTACCTGAGAATATACCTTTTGGTGATGGTGTAACCGGTATAGAGAATGCTGATATGCACGATACTTTTAGAGAGGGATGTATAAGGCTAATTAGTTGGTATAGTAAAGAAATAAGTAAAATATAATAAAATTATGAAAAGTAAAATTATGAGTGCTTCAAAGAAAGCAATGCATGCAATGGCTAAAGGTGGCGGTCTAATGGGCTACATGAAAGGTGGAGATGTAACAGAACCTTTGATAAAAGCTCAAACTGGCAATGGTGAAATGAAATATCCAAAATCAGCTGTGACACAAAGCGATTCAACTGCATATAAAACGGGTTATGGTCACGGTTTAGGTCTTGAAGGCGGAGGATATGCTGGGGTTACTGCAAATAAGCATTATGCAAAAGGATCTAAGGCTGCTCAAAATGCATCTCCTGCTGTAAAAGCTGCTGCTGCTAAAAAAATGGCTGCTGCTAGAAAAGCTGCTGCTGCCAGAAGAGCTGCGTCTAAAAAATAGCAATTATAAAATAATATTATTATGAAAGAAAAAGTAGAATGTGTATGTGGAAACACACAAAACCCTGATGGTTCTTGTGATGGTTCACATCTTAAAAAGTAAATATCATGGCAAAAAAAATATCTTTCCCTATGGGAGATGGAATGGTTAAAAATGGATATTATAATCCAGCATCTATTCCTGCAAAAATTCAAGCTAAAAAAAATGCAACTGCTACAGCTACTAGAATGAGATTAGCTGCACAAGGATTACAAGCAAAACAATCCTCTACTAGAGCAAGTGAACCTGTACAATCAGAAGCTTTTAAAAACGGATACTGTAAATAAAATTATATAATGGCAATACTAGCATCACAGAAAATTACACAGTCTGGCCTAAAACCGGTTTATACTGCTGCATTAGTAGCTGGAGATATTATTGTAAATACAGGTATAGAATACTTTCATGTTAAAAACGGAAGTGCAATATCAGTAACTGCATCAGTAACCCCAGTAATTAGTACAGTTATAGACCCAGAACTAGGAACACTTGTAAAGGAAGTTGCTAGCTTAACACTAACTGCAGGTGAAGCTGGGTTTTTAGGTCCTTTTGAAACAGAAGCATTTAACAGTCCAACAGGACAATTAACACTAACTTACACCGCTGTAACAAGTTTAACTGTTGCGGCATTATACATTTAAAGTAATCATGAGCATATTTATACAAGAAGTCTTAGGACTCATTAAAAAAAACAAAAAGAAGAAAGGTACAGAACTAAACAAATCTACAGATTGGTTTGAATTAGGAACTTTATCAGAAAGTAATTTAGGTAAAGCTTCTTATATACCTAAAATGGCTCCTTATGCTGTTAAGTATGGGGAACTTTTTTGTGATCTAAGAAAAGATCTTACAATAACTACAGCAGGTTCAGGAGTACTAAATAAGATACCAGTATACACTTCAAAAGATGGTTATTGTTCATTAGATGCATTAAAGGATAGTATTATGTCTCAAAATACTGCTAATGATACAATCACTATAGGTGGTTCATTAGTTGTAGACTTAGATTCTAATTTAAGAAGGGGTATAAAATTAGGAACAGCAAATGATACATCCAATACAACATCTCTTTTTAATGTAATTGTTGATGCTAACGGTGCTGGAGCTGGTGCAGCAAATAGAATTCTAAGATCTCTTGCAGATGGTAGAGTTGTTTGGTCTGATGATGATCCAGTTGTAGCTCTTACATATGGAAGTATTTGGAGAGGTAGTTCTTTAAATGTCAAAGAAGAATTAGCTATAGGAACAGTAGGACAAGTATTAACGTCAGATGGAACTACTGCAAGTTGGTCATCATCTGGAAGCGGAACTGTAACAAGCGTTGGCTTGACAGCACCTTCTGCATTTACTGTTGCTAATTCACCAATAACAAGTTCTGGGGTAATAGCAATAGCAGGAGCAGGTACAACATTAGAGTACATAGATGGTACAGGTGCTTTACAAACTTTTCCTTCTATACCTTCTGCAGTACCAGTAATGTCATCTACTATTTTAGGAATAGGTAAGCTATGGGATGATTCAATCCAAGCAGTACCTGCTGTAGCTGTAAGTGATACTCCAGATAGAACATACGGTGTTCAATTTAATGGTGCACAACAACTTGTTGTTAATGTACCATGGGTATCTGGAAGTGGAGTAAACACTACTTATGACTTAGCAAGTGCTCAAGCAGGATCAGATGTACTTGCAACTCTAACCGGTTCAGATGGAACCACAGATAGTATTAGATTTATACCAGGAACAAACATCACATTAACTGACACTGGAAGTAGTATTACTATTGATTCTGCTACACCAGTTATACCATTTACAAGTTTAACAACTAATAATGGAAGTGGAGCTGCAACACTAACGGGTGGAGTTTTAAACATACCTATATATGCCGGAGGTGGCGGAGGTTCTGTTACAACTGTCTCAGCTTCAGCTGGAGGTGATGCTATAGATGCTGTAGTAACAAATCCAACAAGTACTCCTGCTATAGCATTAACTTTTCAAGGTGCTTCAACTGATTATATTAATGGACAAGGTAATTTAGTAATATTCCCTGGAATACCAGCTGTACCGTTTACAAGTTTAACTACTACAGGTACTTCAGGTGTTGCAACATTAACATCAGGAGTATTAAATATTCCTAATTATACAGGAGGTATGGCTAGTTGGACAGCTGGTGATGGTACAGGTATTGAATCTGTAACAAACGGAGTAGAAGTTAAGTTTAGAGGTATAACTAAAATTGATACAACCGTATCTCTTGTTGGAAGTGATGTACTATTAGATATTAATCATGATAATACAACAAGAATAGATACTACTTCTGCAGCATCACCTGCAACAGGTGCTACTTTTACAGCAGTAGATTCTATTACACAAGATGCAACAGGTCACACTACAGCAGTAAACGTTAAAACAATTACTTTACCTACACCTGATATAACTTGGAACTTAACTGGAGACCTGGGAAGTTCACAAATAATTGGAGATACAAACACTGTATTAATATCAGGAGGTGTTGGTTTAACATCAACAGCATCTGCAACAGATACATTAACTATTGATCTAAATGATACAGCAGTAACTCCAGGTGCATATACAAATACAAACGTAACTGTAGATCAGCAAGGTAGAATTACTGCTATTGCAAACGGATCTTCAGGTGGTGCTCCAGCAGGAGCAAATGGTGATGTACAATTTAATAACAATGGTGCTTTTGGCGGTGAAAGTGAATTTAATTATGATACATCAAATAATACTTTAACAGTAACAGGTGTAATTAATCAACCATCATTAAAATTAGCAAGTGCTCAAGCAGTCACGCCAAGTGCAGGTTCTTTATTATCTGAAATTGAATCTTATTATTCAGCTTCTGAAGTTGGTAAAATAAGATTTGTAGGAGAAGGAGCATTTACTGCTAGTAGCGCCCCTAGTAGATTAGAGCTGCAAACAACTTCTTCCGGATCTATAGTTGCAACTACCAAAGCAACAATAAAAGCTACTGGTCAATTAGAACTAGCGAAATATGGTGTTGGTACTTTTGGTGGTACAACAGCATTTAATCTTAGTGTAACAGCATCAGGTGAAGTAATAGAAACAAAGTCTGTAACTAATAGACCTGCTACTCCAATAAGTATAGTTTATAGTGAAGTAGATACTTTAAATAATGAATACAATTATGTTACACCTACATCAGGTTCACCTGCTGTACCATCACAAGGTGAGATAACTTCACAGTATTCAGGAAGTAATCAATCACAAAATATACAACAATTTGCTATCCATAAGGATAATAACGTTGCAACTAATTATTCATCTTTTTGGGAGAATATATCAGTAAACGGTACTATTATATTTACAGTTGCTGGTGCTGGTGGATTTGGCCCTGTAACATATAAAGTTTTACAGGTAATTGATAACGGAACATACATGAATTATATTGTTCAATGGGTTGTAGGTGACGCAACAGTTGCATGGGGATCTGGTGCTGCAATTACTACTTTAGCAGTAGACAGTAATTATACCTATACATTAAGATCTGGTTATAATAGATTGCTTGTAGCAAAAAGTGCAACTGGTGGTCTACAAAATAATTTTGTTTTTGCTCCTTCTGCAGACTTGGCTCCTGGATCAGAGATTGTAGTAGAAATTGCGGGTACTGGAGGTAATACTTTTGGCTTAAGATATACAAGATCTGTGCTATTTTCTAATGGAACTTTAGTTGTATCAAATGCAGTATCTCAAATGAATGAAGCTGAAGCTGTAGTTACTACTGTAGATCCAGCTGAAACATTCATGTTAAGATTTCAAGTTAATGTACTTGATTCTAAAATGGGGTTAACTTTGTTAGGGTGTGATCAGACAGTTTAATAAATAATAACATAAAAAATAGAAAGGGTAGTCAGAAATGATTACCCTTTTTTTATTTACTTACCCCATTTATTACGACTAATCAGCATAGAGATGATTGAATAATTAGACAAATCAACCCATGAATCTTCTAAGCTTTCATTTTGTGGGTCTCTATTACTCTGTACTAAATTTAATATTCTTTGTATTTTATCATTACTGCGGAACCATATGCCTAGTAGACTAAGCTTAAGATTCTCAGCCTTTTCTACATCTTTACCAAGAGTGATATTTTCAGGGCCATAGTCCATTTGCTTTCTGCAGAACAATTCAAACTGTTCTGCCTGTATCTTTCTAAACTCAGCAACTGTTTCAGGATATAAATTCTCACAAGCTGTAACAGCAGAGAGTTCTTGTTTTTTATTTTTTTCCATTATTTTTCTTTTAAAACTTTACGTTTTGCTTCTCTTATATTTGATCTTTCTACCATATGTAAATGATAAGCAAGCTCAGAGGTATTTTTTAATTTACAATAGTACTTAGAAATACGCTGGTCTAACATTCTAGATCCTTGTAAGCTATAAGTGTTAGGTGCAGCTTTATATTCTAATTCATCTAAGCGGCCTTTTAAATATTGTACTTCTAATAGTACATGTAATTCTTGTTCTGTCATTCTTCATTTAAATTTATATACTCATTATTTAAAAATTCATGTAATTGTTTTCTACACTCATCAAATGCATTATAAGTATCTTCACTCATACTATCAGGAGCATGCTTAGTTTGAGCTCTTAACCATTGATCCATATCCCAAAGTACAGAATGCATTGCTGGACTTTCATTTGCCATTTTAAACTCCCACTTATCATTGGGTAAATTAAATTCTAATATTGCTTTCATCTCTCTTTGGTGTTAAAGGTTGGTTAACTCATGTTTAACTTCATACCAGTACTTACTTTTAGTTTCAGTAATTAATTGTTCCACTGCAATAATAGCACACTGTTTTGCTGTGTCTTTACACATAGGATACTTATGCCATTCATCAACAGGTGATAACATTAAGGTAATTAGTTCTTCTGCTTTTTTCTTTGGTGGTAATTCCATAATTATAGTTTATTTATTTCTTCTTTAACTTCTTTGTAGTATTTTATCCAATCTTTATTTTGCCACGTGTGGTGTTCTAATGCTTCTATTATCTCATCTACACATTTAAGAGAATACCTTATTGCTAATAACGATACTAATATTTCTTGTCCGCAATCTGTATCTTCATTTTGTAAATCATTATGAAAATAAGTAAATAACTCTATTGCTTTTTCTTTTGGTGTTAATTCCATAATTATAATGTTTTAATTCTGTATAATTTATAATTGCTATTATTTGTTTTAAACTTTATATAAGAGTCCGTCTTTTCTATAATCTCAGTTACTTCAGTAGTTTGCCATGTAAATGAATGATTAAATGGTGACATCAGTAGGGCATATCCAATATCAATGTGTTTATGCTTTGCTTTGAATGTTCTATTTTCATTCCACTCCACCCATAGTACATCATCTGAATATTTAGTTAAATTATCACGTTCTCTTACCAACTTCCATTTACTATCTTCATTTGGTCCAAGTGTTTCCTTTAATAACTCATCTAAAGTTAAGTATATTTTCTTCTGCTCTAATTGATCTTTCATAATTTATAGTTTTTTATAAAAGAGAAGGCCTAGAGGAGGTTTATGACTCCTCTAGTTGGTTGACCTTCTAATTTAATGTCTATCACTGTCCATACTAATATAAATACAAACAAATGCTACACTAAGTGCTATTAAGAGATGCATTTAATACTCATTAGCATCATTCCATTCACCATCATATGATTCCACTTCAATATCTACTTCAACAGGCATTAAATGTTCCCAAAAAGTATCAGTAGTCTCCTGGTTACTCACCGGGGTATTACTAACTACATTGGCCATCATAAAATCATGAAAGTTTTGAGTATCCTGCAACCAATCTTTTGGTGTAGACAATTTTAAAGCATGTGTTACATGATTATAAAAGGTCCATGCATTATCTTCCTCTGTATTATAGTCATAAGAAGATTTACCAATCTCTTTTTTTATAAGAGATACTTGAGAAGAAGATATAAGTTCTTCATCAATAAATAATCTACCTACAATTTCAGATTGCTGGAGCTTACTTAATGAAGTAGCTTTTAATGACTCTTTATCTTTAATAATACGAGTATAATACTTTTCACCATTTTTAATTTGATTACTAAGTTGCATTTTAATGTCATGCTCTGCAGAACCAGTATGCTTTCTTCTGAAATTCATCATGTCTCCTGCTACCATACCATTACTACATACTAAAACGTATGCACCAATAGCACATTGAAATCTTGTACTCTTATCATAAGAGTTTGTCCAGGCAAACATCATCCCTAGTTCCTTTTCATCATTGATTAAATCATCTTGAGATAAAGTAGGATAAATATGATATATGCCTTGTGCTACATTGGCATTCATGTTTGCTCTATATAATTCTTTACGGATAGTGAAACCACTAGCCTCCAATAAATTTTTTGTGTCATCTATCACCTGCTTATGTGATATGACTGTATAACTCTTACCATGGTTAGGTAAAGGTTGATTTTCTAAATATGTTTGTGTTGTTTCTACTGCTCTTTTATAACGCATAGTTTAAACTTTTGAGGTGTATTTTAGTCTTCTGAACTTTAATCATTTACTAATTCAACTTCAGCCCATGCAACAAGATGAACAACATTACCATTTAAATCTACACAATGAGAATACATTCCATCTACATGATTAAAAATTAATATTTGTTCTTCTTGAATTTCTGGAGCTCCAGGTGGGACTTTTATATCAGACTTAACTTTTATTCTAGATCCTCTTGGTACTTTATGTAATTCCATATTAGTTATCTTTTACAAATTGTCCATTAATCATTTTACCAGTACGTTTACTAATAACATGATATGCTGATTCTAGGCAAGATTCTAAAGACATATCTTGCATTCTTGCCTGAATAATCAAGGTAACCATAATGTCACCCATAGCATCAATAATTTCAGCACGGTCATCACAGCTGATAGCCGTACAAAGTTCTGTTGTTTCTTCTAAAGTTTTTAATGCTTGAGCCATTGGTGTAGCTTTAGCAAAAATACCTTTCTCTTGAGCCCATCCTTCTACGGCAGCTTCTAATTCAAAATAATCCATTGTTTTTTATTTATTTTATTGTTAGTTTATTGAAATGGCATTCCAGGCATACTTCCCATTCCGGGTACAGCTGCCATTGGATCTCCATTTAATTTAATTAGTGCACATTCTGTTGTAATTATCATACCAGCAACTGAAGCAGCATTTTCTAATGCAATCCTTGTTACTTTTTTAGGGTCAATAATGCCTGCGTCAAGCATATCTACATACTCATCTGTTTTAGCATTATAACCAAAACCGTCACCTCTTGATAATACACTTTCCATTTTTACATCAGCACTTACACCTGCGTTTTCACATATAGTTCTGAATGGTGATGTAAGAGCTCTAGCTACAATATCTACACCTGTGCTTTCATCATTAAAGTTAGTTTCATAAATAAGTATTCTACTAGCTTTAAGTAATTCTACACCACCTCCAATAACAACACCCTCTTCAACAGCAGCTTTAGTTGCAGCAAGTGCATCATCAACTCTGTCTTTCTTCTCTTTCATCTCTACTTCAGAAGCTGCACCAACATAAAGTACTGCAACTCCACCTGCTAATTTAGCAAGACGTTGTTGTAATATTTCTTTATCATAAGTGTTTTCTTCAGAATCCATTTGAAATTGAATACTTTGAACTCTTTCTTTAATTTGATTGACATCACCAGAACCATTAACTATAATTGTTTGGTCTTTGTTAACTGTAATTGTTTCAGCTCTACCCAACATATCTAAAGTAATTAACTCAAGTACGTGACCATCATCTTCAGAAATTATTTCTCCTGCAGTCAAAATGGCAATGTCTTGTAACATTGCTTTTCTTCTTTCACCATATCCAGGTGCTTTTACTGCAGCTACTTTGAGGCCGCCTCTAACTTTATTAACCACTAAAGTTGCTAATGCTTCACCTGCTACATCTTCAGCAATAATCAACAAAGATTTACCAGATTGAGAAACCAATTCCAAAACAGGAAAAAGTTCTTTCAAGTTGGAAATTTTCTTATTAATCATTAAGATATAAGGGTTTTCTAATTCAATAGACATCCTTTCTTCATTGGTAATAAAATGAGGAGATAAATAGCCATTGTCAAACTGCATGCCTTCTACAACATCAACATAAGTTTTAGTCCCTTTAGATTCTTCTACGGTAATTACACCTTGACCACCCACTTTTTCAAATGCATCAGCAATTAAACTGCCAATAACATTATCATTGTTTGCAGAAATACTTGCAACTTGTCTAATCATATCTGAAGAATTGTTAACTGGTATGGTATTATCTGCTAAAAAATTCACAATAACATTTACTGCTTTATCTATTCCACGCTTTAAATCCATAGGGTTAGCACCTGCAGCTACATTCTTTAATCCTTCTGAAACAATTGCCTGAGCTAAAACTGTAGCTGTTGTAGTTCCATCACCGGCCAGGTCATTGGTTCTACTTGCTACTTCTTTCACCATTTGAGCTCCCATATTTTCAAGAGCATCTTCTAGTTCAACTTCTTTTGCTACAGTAACTCCATCTTTAGTTACTTGAGGTGGTCCATAAGGTTTTCCAATTACTACATTTCTACCTTTAGGACCCAAGGTTACTTTAACTGCATTAGCTAAAGCATCTACTCCATTTTTTAAACCATTTCTGGCTTCAATATTAAATTTAATTTTTTCTGACATTGTTTAATTGTTTTTTAATAATTCAAGCACTTCTGTTAAAGACTCATGCCTATGGTTGTCTGTTAAGATAATTTTGTTGACATACTCTGATCCAATTATTTTTGCTACTTCATTAATAGCAGAGTAATTTCTATCTTTTAAATCAATCTGCTGGTTATCTCCACATAGTATCATAGTAGAATCTTTACCTAACCTTCCAAGAACCATTGCTAGTTGTGATCTGGTTAAGTTTTGAAACTCATCTATAATAACTATTGAATTATTAAATGTTCTACCTCTAAAGTGTGCAAGAGATACTAATTCAATAGATTCATCTGTTTCCATCTTTTCTAGTATAGCAGGTTTGTTATAAACCTTTCTCATATTAGATCTAATAGGAACTAACCAAGGTTCCATTTTTTCTTTTTCTGAACCCGGAAGAAAACCATTATCTTCTGTAGACACTGTTGGCCTAGTTATGATAATCTTATTGTATTTTCTTTTAAAGAACTGATCAAGTGCTATTTGAGTAGCAAGTAGTGTTTTACCACTACCTGCATTACCCACTACAAAATTAAAAGGATGTCTTAGTATAGACTCCTTTGCTAATTTTTGCTCTTCAGATAAAGTTATTGAAAACTTCACTGTTCCTTTTGGAGCTTTTTTTTCTACGTTTTGCTGTGCCATTAAAATAATGTTAATTGATTAGTTGGAACGTTAATTATATTATTAATTTCCTGCTCTATAGCTTCAAGATAGTATTTTTTATCAATATTATAGTTTTCCCATTTGGGTTCAAGCACCATATCATTGTAAACACTTTGTAACCACCGGCCTGCTTCTAATTGTATTTCTCTTTGATCTTTTTTATTTACTTTAATTATCTTAACACCATCTTTAGAAATAAAATATCTGTTGATTTTCTGAAGACTCTCTTCATTATATTCACCATTCTTAATACTTCTTGCTACCTGTTGCCAATCACCTTTAGACTTACCACCTATACAATAGTCTAATATATTTTTATTAGTTTCAATATATTCTTCAGGAAGAGTATTATGAACAAAATAATAATAAATTGCCTTTGGTATAACTAGTTTAGACTTATTCTTATGTAACTGCAGGTTATGAAAATCAAATCTACCTTTAAGCTTAACAGGAGCAAAGCTAAACTTATCATTTTCTACTTTAAATAGATAATGAGGTTGACTTTGCTTAAGCTCTCTCCATGTTGATATATCAACTTGTTTCCAATTATTAATACCAATGTAGTTGTTTACATCACCAATAACCATTTTCTGATACTCATCATGTTCTAAGTTAAGATTGGTTTTTTCTTCCCATTCTTTACATATAAGCATGTACTCATCATAAAAGGCTTTTGGAATTATAGTTTCTACACCATCAGTGTTTTGTAAAAGAGCAACTGCGCCTGGTATTCTTTCCATTATTTGCTCATAAAGCATCATTAGGGATAGCTGACCATTAATAGTAATCCTCATACAAAGCTCAGGATCATAAAAGAAGCTGTTTTCATCATTGCTAAGGCCAAAAGTAGAATTAAGTATAATCTTATATACATAGTTCATTGGATTGCTCTTAGGAATCTTCTTACGCTCCTCAAAGAACCACTCATATTGATCACAGAATTCCTCTTTAGGAAAATGACCAGGAGACCATTTATTTTTTATAGCTAAGTTAGGGTAAAATGAAGTAACATCTGAAGACATAATCATCATATCATCATCTGGTTCATAAATACCTTTCTTAATTGCACCATGAGCACCACCTAAACCAAAATGTGTTTCAACACCTTTGTACTTTATATGATATTTAAAGCTACCCTTAAGACTTGCAGCATTTACTTCTAAAGATGCAAAACGTTGAAACAATGTTTTAAATTCCTGAGATGTAAAAGAGATGTATGGTAATATTATATCTTTTATCTTAATGGTATCCCTGTATGTTCTTAATTGTTTAA
>Ga0307993_1000704_pt1 | contig 11492 bp, 7 predicted proteins | sample EllFjometagen260_FD_203163 | JGI IMG/M metagenome (GOLD analysis project Ga0307993, IMG submission 203163) | Marine microbial communities from Ellis Fjord, Antarctic Ocean - #260 | ecosystem: Environmental > Aquatic > Marine > Unclassified | place: Southern Ocean | collected 2014-11-02 | reverse complement strand
TGATCCGAACACACAGCAGAACAGTGAATAATTGTTTTTCTTTTTTTGTATTTTGTGGGGCTTTGATAAAAGCCATTTTTGGGACGCCTCTCGAGGGGCAATCCCAAGGGGTTGGGTGGGTGCACGAGCACGCTCCTTCTTACTTGGAAGAGGAAGAGGTGTACTTGGTGACAGCTTTGGTTCCTTCCGAGACGGCGTGCTTGGCCAGCTCACCGGGCAGGAGGAGTCGGACAGCGGTCTGGACCTCTCTGGAGGAGATGGTCTTGCGCTTGTTGTAGTGTCCGAGGCGAGAAGCCTCTCCAGCGATCCTCTCGAAGATGTCGTTCACGAAGGAGTTCATGATGGACATTCCCTTGGAGCTGATTCCAGTGTCGGGGTGGACCTGCTTCAGCACCTTGTAGATGTAGATGGAGTAAGACTCCTTCCTCTTCTTCTTGCGCTTCTTGCCATCCCCGGCGGGACGACCGGCCTTCTTGCCGGCTTTCTTTTCGGCTTTCTTTCCAGATACGGGAGGCATGTTTGCTATTGGATGTTGAGGTTTGAATTAAATTTCGGTACGATCGGTTTACTTATATTTGGCGTGGATTCGCGAGAAAATTATTGGCCAATCAGAGCGCAGCAAATTTGGGCGTCTCTCATTGGCTGCAACTTATCCGATGCGGCGCGTCCCACCACCTATATAAGCCGGAGCGTCGAGGAGCACTCTAACTTATCAAATTTCTCAACTTACGTAGCTACCCCGACTACCCCCCAAGTTAACGAATCAATCATGTCCGGCCGTGGTAAAGGAGGCAAAGCCCGATCCAAGCCCAAGTCCCGATCTTCCCGTGCGGGACTCCAGTTCCCCGTTGGACGAGTCCACCGTCTCCTCCGCAAGGGTAACTACGCCGAGCGTGTAGGTGCCGGAGCACCAGTCTACCTCGCAGCTGTCATGGAATACCTCGCAGCTGAGATCCTCGAGTTGGCCGGTAACGCCGCCAGGGACAACAAGAAGACAAGGATCATCCCCCGTCATCTGCAGCTTGCCGTCAGGAACGACGAAGAGCTGAACAAGCTCCTCGCCGGTGTCACCATCGCCCAGGGTGGTGTCCTCCCCAACATCCAGGCTGTCCTCCTCCCCAAGAAGTCCGCCAGCAAGAAGTAAGCTGTCCCCAACTGGGACATTCAGCTCTCTCGACCTCTCCTCCCCCGAGGAAGGTCAAAACGGTGCTTTTCAGCACCACTCCACATACCAAAAAAGAAAAACCCCTTACGTGTACAATTAAGTAGGATTTAGGTGTACCCAAGTTGTTTGTTGTTGTTGTTGTTTATTACGAGGAATCGAGAAAGTGCGGTCCCCTAGCTGTTTGGGTAAAATATTGGCTGGCTGGCCGGCACGCACGTTCTTGTCGTGAGCACCTACGCTACTATGTACTACGTTGAGAGGACGAGGACGAGTGCTGAGAGCCGCGCGCAGTTTGGAGCCCTCGGTGAGGTATAAAATGTTAGCTGTATATCGCGGGGCAGCAGAGGCTGGCTAGGGGGCAGGTTCGAGAAACGGTAGCGCGCGCAGAAACGGTCTTAGGCGAGCTAGCTAGGTGGTGTGCAGGAGGAGGCTATGGGGGTTGGAGCGTGCATGAGTGTCTGCAAGTGGTGGTGGTGTGTGGAACATACGGAGAAGAGATAGTTTTTCTTTTTTGATATTTGGAGTGGTGCTTAAAAGCACCGTTTGTTGTTTGCTGAGAGGGTTTCAGGCAAACGCTTAGGCTCTCTCACCACGGATGCGGCGGGCGAGCTGGATGTCCTTGGGCATGATGGTGACACGCTTGGCGTGGATAGCGCAAAGGTTGGTGTCCTCGAAGAGTCCGACGAGGTAAGCCTCGCTGGCCTCCTGGAGAGCCATGACGGAGGTGCTCTGGAAACGGAGGTCGGTCTTGAAGTCCTGGGCGATCTCACGGACGAGACGCTGGAAGGGGAGTTTCCTCAGGAGGAGCTCGGTGGACTTCTGGTAACGACGGATCTCACGAAGAGCGACCGTGCCGGGCCTGTATCGATGGGGCTTCTTGACTCCTCCGGTGGCTGGGGCGCTCTTACGGGCAGCCTTGGTAGCCAGTTGCTTTCGGGGGGCCTTTCCTCCGGTGGATTTACGGGCGGTTTGCTTGGTACGAGCCATGGCAGAAAATTTGTCTTGACTTGGTGTTGTGTATGGTTAGAGTTATGAGAGGATGAAAAGTTCGCTCCTATATACCACCAAGGGCGTGACGTCATGTACCGTTCGGCCAATCAGAAGCCAGGACGCCGTCCCGCTTATCCTAGCTCCAAGTTTGCGCGCCAGAACTGCTACGCTCTGATTGGTCCAACCGAACGGCTCTACGAGGGCTCTCATTGGCTGCCGGGAATGCAGTTCGGATAACCTTTGGTGTGCAGAAGTTATCCGGTTGCTCAGCAAATCAGCAAAATATCATGGGCTGGCGCTTAGCGAAAGGAGGCAGGATCAACCGAGCACCGCAAAATTCGCTAAATCATCTTCAACTTTACCCTGCACATTGGCTAGGAGCTAGGGGCATAGCAAACGGGATGCTCCCTGTCCCTATTAAGAGGATGGCCGGCCGGACGAACGACGCTGGCGTGAGCAGCAGCAGCAGCTGCCTGACGACGGAACGAGACACAGGCCGGTCGGTGCAGGCAGCCCCACCGGCTCTTCCCGACCGCCTACCTCTCTTACTCGACCATGTCTTTTGGCTCTTTATAAAGGGCGGGTGGTGAAGAATCGTCGCGGTTTACGGAAACGCAGGTTCGGAGGCCACGCCGTGCTATACGGGTGTTGTTTTTTCCCCCCAGACTACTACCAGCTCATTGACTCACATCGCCATTACGAAAATAAGACGCACAGTACAGACAGACAACGACGGGCAGCAACAACAAGATCAGCATTAGCCGAAAGTAAGTTTTTCTTTTTTGATATTTGTGGGGCTTTTAAAAAAGCCATTTTGACCAGAGCAAGCTCTGGTCGGGGTCCGTCGGGATAGCTCGAGAGCTTAACCTCCGAATCCGTAGAGGGTACGTCCCTGACGCTTGAGAGCGTAGACGACGTCCATAGCTGTGACGGTCTTTCGCTTGGCGTGCTCGCAGTAAGTGACTGCGTCACGGATGACGTTCTCGAGGAAGACCTTGAGGACACCACGGGTCTCTTCGTAGATGAGGCCGCTGATACGCTTCACTCCACCTCGTCGGGCGAGACGACGGATAGCGGGCTTGGTGATTCCTTGGATGTTATCACGCAAGATCTTGCGATGGCGCTTGGCACCTCCCTTTCCCAATCCCTTGCCACCTTTGCCGCGTCCAGACATTTTCTTCGGTTAGTTGAAGAGTGAGTTGTTGTAAGTGTTGAAAATTTAACAAAGTTAATTTTGGATCTCAAAGAGGTCCGTATTTATGTAAATCGGTTGCTCGCAAAAATAACTTTGCAGCGGAGCAGAGCACCCTGTCGAACGCGCGCTCAGCCTCGCTAGCTAGGTAGCTAGCTAGCTAGCTAGCTCAGGGTGCGGCGCGCGCCGCAAGTAGCTAGCACGGTTAGCTAGGCACCGTTGAATTTTAGACTTTAGCGACCCTGCCTTTGTCCGACGCACGCCGATCTTCCTACATCGAGGAGGTGAAAGAACCACGGATCCAACGGCGGAGAAATATTTTCGGTTCATTTGGATCCGATCGAGTCCAGCCGATCTGAAGTATCGGACGTAACACCCTGGGACGTTACGGTAACGACGGTGAGCCGGACCAACTCGTGATCTTCGGGATGTCGGTGGATTCCCTTGTTGCCGGTACGACCAAGGCAAGGGCTTCACAGTCCTGCCATGCTGCCGTGCCGATCGCACGGTGGTCTCCAACGTTCCGGAACGGTAAGGAATCGACGTCCCGGCTGACCAACGGATGCCACGAAAATTTTGATTTTACTATTCCAACTTCCAAACCCTCTTGCTTAATCCACGGTGGGCGTGGGTTAAAGTTTTTGCGGTCCATCGATTCCTGAAAGGATACCCCATCCGGGAATGCGATCCTTAGGTCCGGCGGGGGCATCGTGCAGTTGCCACCGTCGATTGTGTCCGCCTACCCCCCGTGGAGCGGACACGACGCCGCGACCGGACCCGAGAAAATCTGGCGCACCGGTGCAGCCAGGTCAATGCTCTTCTGGCCTTGGAACCGCGACGGAGGGGCAGGAAAACGTTTGGGCTTTTGGCTGCAGGAGCCGGGACAAGCCCACGGGGCTATGCTGGCCGTGTGGGGACCGGCGCTCGAAGGGGGTTTGCCTCCGGTCCATAAAATCCCAACTTTGGAGACCGATTGGTCAGGCCGGTGGGACCGTAGGGTCTTGCTTTTGGGCGGTCCATGGAGCCCAAAGGAATTTCTGCCAGCCCATGGGGCCAACGCACGCCAGGGTGCGGTGCCCTTTCGTCCAGGACCGGCCAAACCCAAGTAGTCAAACTGTCGTGTCCGCAGCGAGTGCGTCGCGTGCCCGATGGAGCCTACCCCTAAAGACACGTCGATCCGGTAAGGCGAATTTTGGCTCTTTTAACTACACCAAATTTTTCCAACTTTTACCTTAACCATTTTACCATCAGCTTCGACGACGAAAAACCACCACCGTAACCACCACCACACACCTACCTACAGCCATGTCTGCCGCCAAATCCCCAGCAAAGAAGAAGGTCGCCGTCGCCAAGAAGGAACACCCCATGTACAAGGACATGATCGCTGCTGCTGTGACCGCCCTGGCCAGCAAGAGCGGTAGCTCCAAGATCGCCATCTCCAAGTACATCTCGGCCAACTACAAGGTCGGTGATCGCCACGATTCCCTCCTGAAGGCTGCCCTCCTCCGTGGACTCAAGGCCGGAGCTCTCGTCAAGAAGAGTGGCCTCGGATGTTCCGGCTCGTTCAAGCTGGCCGCCGCAGCTGCCCCCAAGAAGAAGAAGGCCGTCGTTGCCCCCAAGAAGAAGGTTGCCACCCCCAAGAAGAAGGCACCTACCCCCAAGAAGAAGGTCGCCGCCAAGAAGGTAGCCCCCAAGAAGAAGGCACCTACCCCCAAGAAGAAGGCCGCCCCCAAGAAGAAGGTTGCCCCCAAGAAGAAGCCTGCTGCAAAGAAGGCTACCCCCAAGAAGGCCAAGAAGTAAAGCACTTTCTGCCCTTCTATCGTGGACCTCGCGGACTCGACGTCCAGGCTCGAGGATCCCTCAAAATGGCTTTTATTAAAGCCCCCCAAAACTCAAAAAAGAAAAACCACTTCCAGCTCGTATAGCACACACACACACACGCACACCCTTCCGTACGATGATATTACCCTGCAAGGTGACCCCCTAGCCTGCTGGCCTAGTAGCAGTTAACCGTCGCGCGCGCACGAATTCAGCTGGTCAGCCAATGGAGACCAAAAGGATACGGCACTGGGTATTCCCAGGCGGTCACCCATCCAAGTACTAACCCAGCCTGCAGTTGTTTAACTTCCGAGATCGAACGAGATCGGGTGCATTCAACCGAGTATGGCCGTATCCGAAACTCTTCCAATTGTACCCGCTATAACCTCTTGCAGCACGGTACAGCCTAGCCATTAAACGGCTCAGCTGAGCTGATCGCTGAGGCCTCAAAAGGAGCCGGACAAAAATCCTACAAAAATCCTACAAATCCGTGAACGTAACGCAAGCAAATATTTCTTTCCGTTCTACAAACGATGCTGTGCCAGCATGAAGCGTCAGTTTTAAACAATCAATTACATTTCTACACATATCATACTAATTTGAGGTAAGTTTATTACAAGTTTCAGTGCGAAATTATCCGTGCCTCTCTTTGGCCGCACCTTTTGGATTGCTTCTCATCACGGGAGGCCCAACCTAAACAACAGGAATGTTAGCAGCAGCAGCAGCAAGCCACCTCGTGTGTGTAGCGTTTTTGTAGTGTGCTAGGCGGCCGGGTGTGTGTGGATAGCGAGTGTACGGATATGATCCGAACACCCAGCAGAACAGTGAATAATTGTTTTTCTTTTTTTGTATTTTGTGGGGCTTTGATAAAAGCCATTTTTGGGACGCCTCTCGAGGGGCAATCCCAAGGGGTTGGGTGGGTGCACGAGCACGCTCCTTCTTACTTGGAAGAGGAAGAGGTGTACTTGGTGACAGCTTTGGTTCCTTCCGAGACGGCGTGCTTGGCCAGCTCACCGGGCAGGAGGAGTCGGACAGCGGTCTGGACCTCTCTGGAGGAGATGGTCTTGCGCTTGTTGTAGTGTCCGAGGCGAGAAGCCTCTCCAGCGATCCTCTCGAAGATGTCGTTCACGAAGGAGTTCATGATGGACATTCCCTTGGAGCTGATTCCAGTGTCGGGGTGGACCTGCTTCAGCACCTTGTAGATGTAGATGGAGTAAGACTCCTTCCTCTTCTTCTTGCGCTTCTTGCCATCCCCGGCGGGACGACCGGCCTTCTTGCCGGCTTTCTTTTCGGCTTTCTTTCCAGATACGGGAGGCATGTTTGCTATTGGATGTTGAGGTTTGAATTAAATTTCGGTACGATCGGTTTACTTATATTTGGCGTGGATTCGCGAGAAAATTATTGGCCAATCAGAGCGCAGCAAATTTGGGCGTCTCTCATTGGCTGCAACTTATCCGATGCGGCGCGTCCCACCACCTATATAAGCCGGAGCGTCGAGGAGCACTCTAACTTATCAAATTTCTCAACTTACGTAGCTACCCCGACTACCCCCCAAGTTAACGAATCAATCATGTCCGGCCGTGGTAAAGGAGGCAAAGCCCGATCCAAGCCCAAGTCCCGATCTTCCCGTGCGGGACTCCAGTTCCCCGTTGGACGAGTCCACCGTCTCCTCCGCAAGGGTAACTACGCCGAGCGTGTAGGTGCCGGAGCACCAGTCTACCTCGCAGCTGTCATGGAATACCTCGCAGCTGAGATCCTCGAGTTGGCCGGTAACGCCGCCAGGGACAACAAGAAGACAAGGATCATCCCCCGTCATCTGCAGCTTGCCGTCAGGAACGACGAAGAGCTGAACAAGCTCCTCGCCGGTGTCACCATCGCCCAGGGTGGTGTCCTCCCCAACATCCAGGCTGTCCTCCTCCCCAAGAAGTCCGCCAGCAAGAAGTAAGCTGTCCCCAACTGGGACATTCAGCTCTCTCGACCTCTCCTCCCCCGAGGAAGGTCAAAACGGTGCTTTTCAGCACCACTCCACATACCAAAAAAGAAAAACCCCTTACGTGTACAATTAAGTAGGATTTAGGTGTACCCAAGTTGTTTGTTGTTGTTGTTGTTTATTACGAGGAATCGAGAAAGTGCGGTCCCCTAGCTGTTTGGGTAAAATATTGGCTGGCTGGCCGGCACGCACGTTCTTGTCGTGAGCACCTACGCTACTATGTACTACGTTGAGAGGACGAGGACGAGTGCTGAGAGCCGCGCGCAGTTTGGAGCCCTCGGTGAGGTATAAAATGTTAGCTGTATATCGCGGGGCAGCAGAGGCTGGCTAGGGGGCAGGTTCGAGAAACGGTAGCGCGCGCAGAAACGGTCTTAGGCGAGCTAGCTAGGTGGTGTGCAGGAGGAGGCTATGGGGGTTGGAGCGTGCATGAGTGTCTGCAAGTGGTGGTGGTGTGTGGAACATACGGAGAAGAGATAGTTTTTCTTTTTTGATATTTGGAGTGGTGCTTAAAAGCACCGTTTGTTGTTTGCTGAGAGGGTTTCAGGCAAACGCTTAGGCTCTCTCACCACGGATGCGGCGGGCGAGCTGGATGTCCTTGGGCATGATGGTGACACGCTTGGCGTGGATAGCGCAAAGGTTGGTGTCCTCGAAGAGTCCGACGAGGTAAGCCTCGCTGGCCTCCTGGAGAGCCATGACGGAGGTGCTCTGGAAACGGAGGTCGGTCTTGAAGTCCTGGGCGATCTCACGGACGAGACGCTGGAAGGGGAGTTTCCTCAGGAGGAGCTCGGTGGACTTCTGGTAACGACGGATCTCACGAAGAGCGACCGTGCCGGGCCTGTATCGATGGGGCTTCTTGACTCCTCCGGTGGCTGGGGCGCTCTTACGGGCAGCCTTGGTAGCCAGTTGCTTTCGGGGGGCCTTTCCTCCGGTGGATTTACGGGCGGTTTGCTTGGTACGAGCCATGGCAGAAAATTTGTCTTGACTTGGTGTTGTGTATGGTTAGAGTTATGAGAGGATGAAAAGTTCGCTCCTATATACCACCAAGGGCGTGACGTCATGTACCGTTCGGCCAATCAGAAGCCAGGACGCCGTCCCGCTTATCCTAGCTCCAAGTTTGCGCGCCAGAACTGCTACGCTCTGATTGGTCCAACCGAACGGCTCTACGAGGGCTCTCATTGGCTGCCGGGAATGCAGTTCGGATAACCTTTGGTGTGCAGAAGTTATCCGGTTGCTCAGCAAATCAGCAAAATATCATGGGCTGGCGCTTAGCGAAAGGAGGCAGGATCAACCGAGCACCGCAAAATTCGCTAAATCATCTTCAACTTTACCCTGCACATTGGCTAGGAGCTAGGGGCATAGCAAACGGGATGCTCCCTGTCCCTATTAAGAGGATGGCCGGCCGGACGAACGACGCTGGCGTGAGCAGCAGCAGCAGCTGCCTGACGACGGAACGAGACACAGGCCGGTCGGTGCAGGCAGCCCCACCGGCTCTTCCCGACCGCCTACCTCTCTTACTCGACCATGTCTTTTGGCTCTTTATAAAGGGCGGGTGGTGAAGAATCGTCGCGGTTTACGGAAACGCAGGTTCGGAGGCCACGCCGTGCTATACGGGTGTTGTTTTTTCCCCCCAGACTACTACCAGCTCATTGACTCACATCGCCATTACGAAAATAAGACGCACAGTACAGACAGACAACGACGGGCAGCAACAACAAGATCAGCATTAGCCGAAAGTAAGTTTTTCTTTTTTGATATTTGTGGGGCTTTTAAAAAAGCCATTTTGACCAGAGCAAGCTCTGGTCGGGGTCCGTCGGGATAGCTCGAGAGCTTAACCTCCGAATCCGTAGAGGGTACGTCCCTGACGCTTGAGAGCGTAGACGACGTCCATAGCTGTGACGGTCTTTCGCTTGGCGTGCTCGCAGTAAGTGACTGCGTCACGGATGACGTTCTCGAGGAAGACCTTGAGGACACCACGGGTCTCTTCGTAGATGAGGCCGCTGATACGCTTCACTCCACCTCGTCGGGCGAGACGACGGATAGCGGGCTTGGTGATTCCTTGGATGTTATCACGCAAGATCTTGCGATGGCGCTTGGCACCTCCCTTTCCCAATCCCTTGCCACCTTTGCCGCGTCCAGACATTTTCTTCGGTTAGTTGAAGAGTGAGTTGTTGTAAGTGTTGAAAATTTAACAAAGTTAATTTTGGATCTCAAAGAGGTCCGTATTTATGTAAATCGGTTGCTCGCAAAAATAACTTTGCAGCGGAGCAGAGCACCCTGTCGAACGCGCGCTCAGCCTCGCTAGCTAGGTAGCTAGCTAGCTAGCTAGCTCAGGGTGCGGCGCGCGCCGCAAGTAGCTAGCACGGTTAGCTAGGCACCGTTGAATTTTAGACTTTAGCGACCCTGCCTTTGTCCGACGCACGCCGATCTTCCTACATCGAGGAGGTGAAAGAACCACGGATCCAACGGCGGAGAAATATTTTCGGTTCATTTGGATCCGATCGAGTCCAGCCGATCTGAAGTATCGGACGTAACACCCTGGGACGTTACGGTAACGACGGTGAGCCGGACCAACTCGTGATCTTCGGGATGTCGGTGGATTCCCTTGTTGCCGGTACGACCAAGGCAAGGGCTTCACAGTCCTGCCATGCTGCCGTGCCGATCGCACGGTGGTCTCCAACGTTCCGGAACGGTAAGGAATCGACGTCCCGGCTGACCAACGGATGCCACGAAAATTTTGATTTTACTATTCCAACTTCCAAACCCTCTTGCTTAATCCACGGTGGGCGTGGGTTAAAGTTTTTGCGGTCCATCGATTCCTGAAAGGATACCCCATCCGGGAATGCGATCCTTAGGTCCGGCGGGGGCATCGTGCAGTTGCCACCGTCGATTGTGTCCGCCTACCCCCCGTGGAGCGGACACGACGCCGCGACCGGACCCGAGAAAATCTGGCGCACCGGTGCAGCCAGGTCAATGCTCTTCTGGCCTTGGAACCGCGACGGAGGGGCAGGAAAACGTTTGGGCTTTTGGCTGCAGGAGCCGGGACAAGCCCACGGGGCTATGCTGGCCGTGTGGGGACCGGCGCTCGAAGGGGGTTTGCCTCCGGTCCATAAAATCCCAACTTTGGAGACCGATTGGTCAGGCCGGTGGGACCGTAGGGTCTTGCTTTTGGGCGGTCCATGGAGCCCAAAGGAATTTCTGCCAGCCCATGGGGCCAACGCACGCCAGGGTGCGGTGCCCTTTCGTCCAGGACCGGCCAAACCCAAGTAGTCAAACTGTCGTGTCCGCAGCGAGTGCGTCGCGTGCCCGATGGAGCCTACCCCTAAAGACACGTCGATCCGGTAAGGCGAATTTTGGCTCTTTTAACTACACCAAATTTTTCCAACTTTTACCTTAACCATTTTACCATCAGCTTCGACGACGAAAAACCACCACCGTAACCACCACCACACACCTACCTACAGCCATGTCTGCCGCCAAATCCCCAGCAAAGAAGAAGGTCGCCGTCGCCAAGAAGGAACACCCCATGTACAAGGACATGATCGCTGCTGCTGTGACCGCCCTGGCCAGCAAGAGCGGTAGCTCCAAGATCGCCATCTCCAAGTACATCTCGGCCAACTACAAGGTCGGTGATCGCCACGATTCCCTCCTGAAGGCTGCCCTCCTCCGTGGACTCAAGGCCGGAGCTCTCGTCAAGAAGAGTGGCCTCGGATGTTCCGGCTCGTTCAAGCTGGCCGCCGCAGCTGCCCCCAAGAAGAAGAAGGCCGTCGTTGCCCCCAAGAAGAAGGTTGCCACCCCCAAGAAGAAGGCACCTACCCCCAAGAAGAAGGTCGCCGCCAAGAAGGTAGCCCCCAAGAAGAAGGCACCTACCCCCAAGAAGAAGGCCGCCCCCAAGAAGAAGGTTGCCCCCAAGAAGAAGCCTGCTGCAAAGAAGGCTACCCCCAAGAAGGCCAAGAAGTAAAGCACTTTCTGCCCTTCTATCGTGGACCTCGCGGACTCGACGTCCAGGCTCGAGGATCCCTCAAAATGGCTTTTATTAAAGCCCCCCAAAACTCAAAAAAGAAAAACCACTTCCAGCTCGTATAGCACACACACACACACGCACACCCTTCCGTACGATGATATTACCCTGCAAGGTGACCCCCTAGCCTGCTGGCCTAGTAGCAGTTAACCGTCGCGCGCGCACGAATTCAGCTGGTCAGCCAATGGAGACCAAAAGGATACGGCACTGGGTATTCCCAGGCGGTCACCCATCCAAGTACTAACCCAGCCTGCAGTTGTTTAACTTCCGAGATCGAACGAGATCGGGTGCATTCAACCGAGTATGGCCGTATCCGAAA
>Ga0307993_1000699_pt1 | contig 11530 bp, 10 predicted proteins | sample EllFjometagen260_FD_203163 | JGI IMG/M metagenome (GOLD analysis project Ga0307993, IMG submission 203163) | Marine microbial communities from Ellis Fjord, Antarctic Ocean - #260 | ecosystem: Environmental > Aquatic > Marine > Unclassified | place: Southern Ocean | collected 2014-11-02 | reverse complement strand
TAATATGCTAAGCACGAATTACGTTCCTGCATTAACAAAGCAACAAGATTATTCATTAGCCAATATTTACATTTATCAAGCACAACCAACCCTACAAATCCAAGATTTTGCAGGTCAAGCTGGTGAAATAGGTGGGCAGTTTGATGTGTTTTATAAATTTAATAAAGAGAGTACTTTAGGAGGTAAATATGGTACAAAAGTATCTGCAAACTTTTCTTATTGGGCTTTACTAGACGCTACGTTTGATCAAAATAATTCTACATACAATGCAGAATTTTTGAAATTTGGAAGTCGATTGAACCGTGATTTTAATCTAGAAATTAGAAAAAAACTATCTAAAAATTGGAGTGGTATTTTCACCTATATTAATACAATTATTGATAAAGGAGTAACACTTGGAGGTCCATTGGGCGTTCAAGGAGATATCAAATCTAGTATTATTATTGCAGAAGCAACACATAAAATTGGAAAAGGAAAATCTATAAGAGTAGAAGCGCAACACTTATCGACCAAACAAGATAATAAAAACTGGGCAGGAGCAACCATAGAGTATAACGCTACAAATGCTATCGCGTTTTATGTAAACGATGCTTATAACTATGGAAATGATGTGAAAGATGATCAAATTCATTATTACAACATTGGCGGAAGTTATACGAAAGGAGCCTCTAGAGTTGCACTAAATTACGGTCGCCAAAGAGGAGGTCTTTTATGTGTTGGTGGAGTCTGTAGATTTGTTCCCGAAAACACAGGTTTAACTGTAAATTTAACAACCTCATTTTAAAAAAAAAGTTATTTATATATTCCAAAGCACGCCAATTGGCGTGCTTTTTTTGTGTTTCTTCTTAAAAAGCACGATCTTCGTTATCAAACACCATAAATATTGAACCATGAAAAAAGAAAAACTAATTTTAGGAACTCTATTATTCCTTCTTGGAATCATAGGAGTTTTATCTATGCTTACTATGGAAATTCCAATTCCTGAAGAAGCTCGTGGAATTCTAGAAGCACAATTTACACCTCAACAAATTAAGCTATTGCTATTAGCCAATCCCACAATTATGTTGCTCGTTGCCGTAATTCTAGGAACAGTATTCTATAAAAAAGCAGGTTTAAAAGCTCCCATTCTTGAAGGAGTCATCGGCAGAAAAGAAATTAATCCAAGTATAAAGGACATTTTAAAGTCTGGTGTTTTATTAGGAGTTCTTTCAGGCATACTCTTAACTACTATTAGTTTACTCTTTGTTCCAAGTTTACCAGAAGAGTTTATAGCACTCGGAGAAAACTTGAAGCCAAGTTTAGCAGTTCGATTTCTATATGGCGGAATTACAGAAGAAATAATAATGCGATTCGGATTGATGACTTTTCTAGTGTGGTTATGCTCACTGATCTTTAAAGGGCTTAATTCAACAGTGTATTGGATAGGAATTGTGATTGCAGCATTTCTATTTGCGCTAGGGCATTTTCCGATTGTATATCAATCAATTTCAGAACCATCTGCGGTATTATTATCTTATATCATTATAGGAAATATGGTTGGTGGAATTGTTTTTGGATGGCTGTACTGGAAAAAAGGACTTGAAGCAGCTTTTATTGCACATATTTTTGCGCATGTAGTAATGGTAGTTGTGGAGCGGTTTTAACGCTGCTTTTTATTTAGTTTGTTTCTTAATTTTAAAAATGAGAACTTCGCTAACTCACGACACATTAAATATGTGCTGAACTTATTTTAGTCTTAAAACAAACTTAATCTAAAGGGTTATAATCATGAAAAAAAATATATACATTATTTCCGTTTTACTATTACTTGTTTTTACTGCCTGTAAGAAAACAAATTCTGGCACTCATAAAGAAGATGTAAAATCACATATTGACTTTGAAGAAGAAACGGATGATCTGAATGATGAATTACGTGAATTTGGTATTATAGAAAATATTGAAGATGGTGCTTATCCATTTTTTGTTGTTACTGTCAATTTTGTAGAACGTAAAATGAAGATAGACTTTAACCTGAATGTAGAAAATGTTTCTCTAGACATTAATGGATTATATGATTTAGTCGGAAAATACGCAACAATTTATTATACTTCTGAATTGGAAAATAATTTAACTGATCTTCATGTTGATGGAGATTCACTGCTTGGTGAGTATGCTCCAGAATTTAATACTGATTTGCATAAAATCACTGGAGTTCTAGATGGCGCAGCTAACGTAACCGCTGGAGATTTACCAAGTATGCTTTCAATTACAGATAATAATGGCGAAAAAATGGATTTCGAATGGTTTATAGATTCCGAAATTGTAAAGGAAAATGGTAAAACTGTAACCGCTTTTTATAATCTTAGAGGTGTTCATGAAATAATTAATATTCTTCCTTCTGAAGAATAAAATCAATTAATGATTGAAAAAAGGATGCTCCCAGATCACAACTTTTGGATTATTCTCTCTAACAGCATTAAAAAATTCTTTATTAAAATATGAATTAAAACGAAGTTTGCGTTCTTGCTTAATCTCATCTAAGTAAATAAGAGTCCAGTATCGCATACCATTTACTTTAGTTCTACTTCTTTTAATACTTACAATATCAGAAAGAGGCACACACGTTTCTTCTCTACCGCGTTTAATATATAAATTTTTGCTATCGTGTTTTAATCTTCTCCGTTTCCAAAGCAAATAACTCAAACCTGTAAGAATCAAAAAAGCGATAAGAAAACCATTAAATTCTCCTTCATAACGAAAAGCTTCTGACGCCATAAAAACGGAAACAAAGAGCATTGGAAATCTCCATAAGCGGATCAAACCCGTTGTAATCTTTTTTTTCTTTTCTTGATCTTTTCTCATGAACTAAAGATAGTGATTTTACGGCTTAAACTTCAAAGGCAGGTGTACGGTTTTTTTAGTTTCAAAAAAAACACTATTTTTGAATAAAATAGATTCTATCTTGAAAAATTCCCTGCTTTTTATACTCTTACTATCGGTATTTCATTCATTCTCACAAAACGACAAACGCACTTTTTTAGAAAATTTTGATAAAACCGGAATGGAAACATCCATTCTATACCTCCTCCCTACAGATTTAGAGGCGTATAAAAATGAATCTGCAAACATGTATAATTTTTATCAAATCTATAAATCAATTGCTCAGAGTGATTTAGAGAATCGTTTGCCTTCACTATCAAAATTAAAAAGCAGACCAAAATCAGATATTATTCCTTTAACTATTTTACATACCGAATATGATGCTATAACTAAAGATGCAATATCAAACGGTTCTGTAATTAAAGATGCAAGCGGAAAAATAACGAGAACCAACAATCAGCCTATATTTGAAAAAAAAGAGATTACAATTAGTACTCCACTAATCATAAAAAAGAAAGGTTTACATCAAATTTATAATTTAGACTTGAATGATATTTATAACACAACCGAAAATAGTATAAAATCGATTCAAATAAACTTCGATAACGGCGAAGGCTCTAAAGTGGTTCTTCCAAATCAAAATATTTCAATTAATTACGCTTCAGAAGGTTTAAAAAAACTTGATTTCGAAATCACTTTTAATGATGGTGTCATAAAAAAATCATCATCAACCTTAAAAATAGAATATTCTAACTCCGAATTAAACACTTTGTTCGGTCGAGTAGTTAACACTTTTACAAGTACTACTTCTGTAGATTTATCAGCATATGGAGAAACATCATCATATCCAGGAACTGGAGAGTATGAAATCTTTCTTAGTGCCGATAATATTTTAGATAAACCTATTTTTGTTCTTGATGGTTTTGATCCTGGAGATACAAGAAACATTGAAAACGTTTATTCCCTTTTAGATTTTGACAATAATGGAACAACTCAAAATTTAGCAGATTTAGTGATATTAGAAAATTTTGATGTCATCATTTTAAATTTCCCTGTATATAACAATGACGGCAACTTTGAGGTTGATGGAGGCGCAGATTATATTGAACGAAATGCAATGCTTTTAGTTGATTTAATTGAAAATATAAACGCTCAAAAAATTGGAGATAACCAAAATGTCATTGTTGGCCCAAGTATGGGAGGACTTATCTCAAGGTACGCATTAAACTATATGGAAAACGAATCATTAGACCATGATACAAGATTATGGCTTTCTTTTGATTCACCACATTTAGGCGCAAATGTTCCTATTGGTTTTCAGCATCTTTTCAATTATTTATCATACGGATTAGACACTTGGGTTGGAGATTTTAGTATAGAGGCTTTAATACCAATAGTAGATGGTATGTTAAAATCATCTGCGGCAAGACAAATGCTAACAGATCAATTTGAATCACATTTAGCATCCGGAGAAGTGGCAGAATTTGATTCAAGTTTAACACTACCAATTGCACATCCCTTTAACTCTATTTTTTATACTGATTTAAATTCACTTACAACTTCTGGTTACCCTGAAAATTTAAGAAAAGCTTCCATGATTAATGGAAGTGGAGAAGGAAGTCCATATCAACATCAAGATGGAAGTGATGTGTTTCCTGGAGATAAAGTTTTAGATGCCTTTATTCCAAATGTAGCAACATTAACAGATGCGTATTTTGACGTCTGGCTTACACCATACGCCAATCAAGAAATCAAGGTAGATGACATATGGATTGATGCTCCATGGCTTTGCTTTTGTGATATTTATGCCGATGCAAGTTCAAAAGCATTCCCGTATTCTGATGGTATAGACGCAGGATCAGGAGGCTTATTTGATCTAATTTCAATGGCCGATGAACTTGGTGGTTCAGACCCAACAATAGATGCGTTTTTTGAAGCTTTAAATATTGATTATTTTAATTTCATTCCGACGATTAGTGCGATGGCATTAGAAGTTACAAATGATGAAATAGATTGGTTTCACATACCTTCAGATTTAGTTTCCGGTGTCATCAATAATACGACACCTTTTGACGCTTGGTATATGCCTCCAACGAATGAACCTCACACTAAGATAACTCAAGGTAATTTTAATTTTGCTTGGGATGAAATTGTTGGATTTGGTTTAAATATACAAGAGTTTGATTTGAATGATTCATATACACTTATCAAAAACCCTATTTCGGAAATTATTCAAATACAAATGAACAAACAAGATGTGCAACGTATCACAGCAAAAGTGTATTCAATAACAGGCAAAGAAGTTGTATCTAAGGTAATTAATAACCCTTCAAACCAATTACAAATTCCAGTGAATTTAAGTTCTGGTGTTTATCTGTTAGAATTAAACGATTCTGAAACGATATTTAAAACGAAGCTTATAATCAACTAAAACTTAAGGTTTAAACTTCAACGGAATGTGAACCACTTTTTTTGTTTCAAAAAACTCTTCGGAAAAAAAATCAGTTAAATTATAAAGAGTTGCTTTTGGAAAAGCACTTAATTCTTCTGTAAGGTCACCTCCTTTTAGATATAAAATCCCATTCTTTAGTTTATGATTTGATTTTTTTCTAATTTTCTTTTTAGTCCATTTTGCAAAATCACTCATGTTTGTAACAGCTCTACTCACTATAAAATCAAATTCTCCTTTCACATTTTCTGCTCGAGCATGCTCTGCCTTTATATTTTTCAATCCTAATGCGGTTACAACCTCATTCACTACTTTTATTTTTTTTCCAATAGAATCTACAAGGTAAAAATTAACGTCAGGAAATAAAATTGCCAATGGAATCCCTGGAAAACCTCCTCCTGTACCAATATCTAAAATTTTGGATGCAGGCTCAAACGCTTGCACTTTAGCAATTCCTAATGAGTGTAAGACATGACGTAAATACAATTCGTCAATATCCTTTCTAGAAACAACGTTTATTTGAGTATTCCACTCTTTATATAAATTTTCCAGTTGGTCAAACTGTGAAATCTGATTCTCAGATAATTCTGTAAAATATTTCTGTAAAATTTTCATGAAGTATATATATGCTACAAAAATACTATCTTGCATTGAAATAATTAACAAATTTCTAACGTTTATAAGTCAACATATTAAAAAAGTACCTTAATTTTGCCTAAAATTCATATACAATGCAAACTATACGATTTTCAACTATAGATAAAGCGAAGTTCTTTAGAACATTGAATAAAAAAGTAAACGGTTATTTTAAAGATAATAATCTTAAAAAAACTGGAAACTGGAAACTGTATTTAAAAGCAATTTTCATGTTTGCCTTATTAATCACTCCATTAGTTTTGGTTCTTACCCTTAATCTTCCAATTTGGGCAATGCTCCTTTTGATGATTATTATGGGTGTTGGAATGGCTGGAGTTGGAATGAATGTGATGCACGATGCAAATCACGAGTCATTTTCAAGTAAAAAATGGGTAAATAAATTAATGGGAAGCAGTATTTATGTGCTTGCAGGAAATGATTATAACTGGAAAGTACAACACAATGTATTACACCATACCTACACAAACATTCAAGGACATGATGAAGATATTGATGCAGGAAGAATTATTCGTTTTTCAAAGAACGCTAAATGGTCTTGGATTCATAGATATCAAAAATATTATTCTTTTTTACTGTATGGTTTGTTAACCATAAACTGGGCAATTACTACAGATTTCAAACAGACATACGTATATTTAAAACGTAAATTATCTTATGGTAAGTTTCCAAATCCTGCAACACAATGGACTAAATTAATCATTGGAAAAATTGTGTACTATACTATTTGGATTGCACTGCCGTTATTTGTTGGCTTTGCTTGGTGGCAAGTATTAATTGGTTTTTTCATTATGCATTATACAGCAGGAATTATATTAAGTGTTGTTTTTCAATTAGCACATGTAATGCCAAATACTGAAATGCCAGCACCAGACGAAAAAGGAAATATGAAAAATACTTGGGCAATACACCAACTATATACAACTTCTAATTTTGCTCCAAAAAGTTGGTTGGTTGGATTCTTTACTGGTGGATTGAACTATCAAGTAGAACATCATTTATTTTCTAACATAAGTCATATACATTATAAAAAATTGGCGAAAATTGTAAAAGAAACTGCTCAAGAATTCAGTTTGCCTTACAACGAATATAAAACAATGCGAAAAGCTATTATTGAACATTACAATCAATTAAGCGAGCTTGGAAAAAAACCTATTTTAGCATAAAAAAAACTCAAAAGTATTAACTGGCAAAAATTAATTTTTTTGCCTTTTTTTATATATTAGCATTTTAAAACAAACACATATGAATTTCCTTTCAGATAGAATTAATAGTTTACCAACTTCTGCAACTTTAGCAATGGCTGCAATGGCTAGAGAGTTAAAAAAACAAGGTAAAGATATTATTAGCCTAAGTCTTGGAGAGCCAGATTTTAATACACCTGAGTTTATTAAAGACGCTGCAATCAAAGCAGTTCAAGAAAATTATAATTCTTACACACCAGTTGATGGTTATGTAGAATTAAAAGAAGCTGTTTGTTTAAAGTTCAAAAGAGATAATGAATTAGAGTATACGCCTAATCAAATTGTAGTTTCAACAGGAGCAAAACAATCAATAGCAAATATTGCGCAAGTTTTATTAAATCCAGGTGATGAAGTTTTATTACCAGCACCTTATTGGGTAAGTTATTCTGCTATTGCAACATTATGCGAAGCTAAATTTGTTGAAATTCCATCTACAATAGAAGCGAATTTTAAAATTACTCCAGAGCAATTAGAAAAAGCAATTACTCCTAAGACTAAAATGATCTTTTTTAATTCGCCTAATAATCCTAGCGGAAGTATTTATACAGAAAAAGAATATATAGCATTAGCAAAGGTTTTAGAGAATCACCCAAATATTTTCATTCTTTCAGATGAAATTTACGAGCATATCAATTACGGAACTAAACATTTTAGTTTCGCGAAAATTCCATCTATGTATGACAGAACAATTACTGTCAATGGAGTTGCAAAAGCCTTTGCAATGACAGGATGGAGAATCGGTTATATTGGTGCTCCAGAATGGATTGCAAAAGCATGTACTAAAATGCAAGGTCAAATTACTTCTGGTGCCAATTGTATTGCCCAACGCGCTACTATCGCAGCACTTGAAGCACCTGTATCTAATATTCAATATATGGTGAAAGAGTTTCTCAATCGAAGAGATTTGGTTTTAAAACTAATGAAAGAAATAGATGGCTTCAAATTAAATATTCCAGAAGGTGCTTTTTATGTTTTTCCAGATGTTTCTTTTTTCTTCGGAAAAACGATTAAAGGCCATCCAATAAATAATGCGTCAGATTTCTCTATGCTTCTACTTCAAGAGGCAAATGTTGCGACAGTAACTGGAGATGCCTTTGGTGCGCCAAATTGTATCAGAATTTCTTATGCTGCATCAGAAGAAAATCTTAGAGAAGCAATAAAAAGAATAAAGAGAGTTTTAAGTTAATTCCCTCTCTAACTTCTTCTTTTTTGGTACCTTTATAATGTTGAAAACCTTAAAAAATATGTTATGGCTATAATGAAAGTTATCGAAGTTTTAGCTAACTCTAATAAGAGTTGGGAAGACGCTACTAAAAATGCAGTTATACAAGCATCTAAAAGTGTAAAACAAATTAAATCTGTTTTTGTACAATCACAAAGTGCCGTTGTTAATGATGGTGAAGTAACAGAGTTTAGAGTGAATGTCAAAATCACTTTTGAAGTAACATAATCATTATAGTATACTGTTCAAAAGCGCTCAGAAATCTAAGTGTTTTTTATACCTAAAACAGTTCTAACTTTATCTTAACCGATATACACAATTTCGTTTTTTTTTAGGACTTCAACTATCCGCAATCTTTCACTATCTTTGAAAAAACAAATGTATGCTTCGCACTTTCACAATATCTATCCTATTATTATTTTTCTTGTTTAGTTGTAAAAGCCAAACCGACAAAGAGATGACAAAACACGCCTATACCAACGATTTAATTAATGAAACAAGCCCATATTTATTACAACATGCGCATAATCCAGTTGATTGGCATGCGTGGAATGATGAGACGTTAGAATTAGCAAAAAAAGAAAATAAATTAATCATCATTTCTATTGGTTATGCTGCTTGTCATTGGTGCCATGTAATGGAACACGAAAGTTTTGAAGATGTAGATGTTGCCAAAGTGATGAATGATAATTTTATCAATATTAAAATTGATAGAGAAGAACGACCTGATATTGATCAAGTATATATGAGCGCAGTACAGTTAATGACTGGACAAGGTGGATGGCCTTTAAATTGTATTACACTTCCTGATGGAAGACCTATTTATGGCGGAACTTATTTTCCTAAAGACAACTGGATGCAATTACTCACGAAACTTGCTGAATTATACAAATCTGATCCTGAAAAAACAATTGAATATGCTGAAAGCCTAACTGAAGGTGTTAAAAATTCAGAGTTAATTACTTTAAATACTGATACTGCTGTTTTTACAAAATCAGATATTGAAACTGCCATTGAAAATTGGAAATCTAAAATGGATTTCAAACTTGGAGGAAATAATTTTGCACCAAAATTTCCAATGCCTACAAATTATGATTTCTTACTGCGTTATGCATATCAAACAGAAAATAAAGAACTCTTAGAATATACAAATACCACTTTAACTCAAATGGCGTATGGCGGAATATATGACCAAATAGGAGGAGGTTTTGCACGTTATTCGGTAGATGAAAAATGGCATGTTCCACATTTTGAAAAAATGCTATACGACAATGGTCAGTTAGTGAGCTTGTATTCAAATGCCTATTTAGCAACCAAAAATGAATTGTATAAAGAAATTGTTGAAGAAACTTTAGCGTTTGTAGAAAGAGAATTGATGAATGATTCTTATGGTTTTTATTCTTCTTTAGATGCCGATAGTTTGGATGCGCATGGTGAACTGGAAGAAGGTGCATTTTACGTATGGACCAAAGATGAGTTGAAAGAACTTTTGAATGATGATTATACATTATTTAAAGAGTATTACAATGTCAATTCATACGGCTTTTGGGAGAAAGAGAATTATGTGCTTATCAGAAATGAAAGCGATACAACTATCTCCGAAAAATATAATCTTGACCTTACAGAACTAAAGTCTAAAGTGAAAAGTTGGAAAAAAACGTTATTAAAAGAGCGAAGTAAAAAAGAACGTCCAAGATTGGATGACAAGACTTTAACTTCATGGAATGCGTTGATGTTAAAAGGTTATATAGATGCATATCGTGTGTTTAGGAATGAACACTACAAAGAAATGGCGCTGAAAAATGCTCATTTTTTAATTCAAAATCAATTAAGAGAAGACGGTGGATTAAACCATAATTATAAAAATGGGAAAAGCACCATCAACGGTTATTTAGAAGATTATGCTACGTTGATTGATGCATTTACATCATTATATGAGGTTACTCTTGATGAAAATTGGCTAAATACTGCGAAGCAATTAGCGGACTATTCTTTTGATCATTTTTATGATGTGAAGAGTAATTTATTTTTCTTTACTTCAGATGAAGACAAAGCATTGATTGCACGAAAAATGGAAATTCACGACAATGTAATTCCGGCTTCGAATTCAATAATGGCAAAAAATTTATTTAAATTAAGTCTCTATTACGCAAATACTCATTATGAAAAAACGAGTAAGCAAATGCTCAATAATGTGAAGTCAGAGGCTATTGAATATTCTTCAAATTATGCAAATTGGTTACAATTAATGACTGATTATGCTGGAGGCTATTATGAAATTGCTGTTTCTGGAAAAGATGCCTTGAAAAAAATAAACGAAATAAATAAAGAATATATTCCTAATAAATTAATTGCTGGCGCTTCTAAAGAAAGCAACATTCCGTTAATGCAAGATAGGTATAGCAAAGATGAAACTTTGATTTATATTTGTGTAAATAGCGCTTGTCAATTGCCTCAAGAAGAAGTTTCAAAGGCATTAACTCAAGTTAATAAACACTTTTAAATTATGACAACTTTACAAATTTCGTGTATCGCTTTAGTAGCATTTTTACATGCTTATTTTTTAGTTTTAGAAGCTTTTAAGGACAGTGAAAAATTTGAAAGTCAAAGAATAAATGGTTAAAATATTTTTATTTCTGTGTCTCAGTATCACACTTCTAGGTTGTTCAAAAACTGAAGAAAACCAAGACTTTTCAATTGGTATCATTGCCGATTGTCAATATTGCGATTGCGATATAAAATGGGAGAGATATTATAAAAAAGCACCTCAAAGACTTAGAGATGCTGTTACCGAATTGAACAAACATGATTTGGATTACACGATTCACTTAGGGGATTTTATTGACCAAACCTTTTCTAGTTTTGACAGTTTGGTTCCTACATGGAATCAATTAAAGTCACCTTCTTATCATGTGCTTGGAAATCATGATTTTGAAGTTGAAGATAGTTTAAAATCTAAAATTTTTGAAAAACTAAATCTTAAAAAACGTTATTACAGTATTGAGACTAACGGTTGGAAATTTTTAGTGCTAGATGGAACTGATTTAAGTTTTTATGGCGCATTGGATTCATTAAAATTGAAGGAAACTAAAATAGCATTTA
>Ga0307993_1000696_pt1 | contig 11545 bp, 12 predicted proteins | sample EllFjometagen260_FD_203163 | JGI IMG/M metagenome (GOLD analysis project Ga0307993, IMG submission 203163) | Marine microbial communities from Ellis Fjord, Antarctic Ocean - #260 | ecosystem: Environmental > Aquatic > Marine > Unclassified | place: Southern Ocean | collected 2014-11-02 | reverse complement strand
ACCCATCAGGCACGGGAGCCAATGTTATAGATGACGATTATTTCAAGGCGTTATTGTCTGCAGTTCCTAAAGGCGGCGCGGCGTTTACATACTGCCATTTTGATTATGTTGATTGGTCGGCGCGTGCTTTACCCTTAGCACCTCGCAAAACTGTGGTTAACTATTCAGCGCCTAGTCTATACGCTGCAGCTGAAGCGATGCGCGACGGTGTCGCGGCGGTCGTTGTTGTTGCGCCAACCTATTGGGCCAATGGTCTGGTACCTGTTAAGGCTAACTTATACGGCGGTATTCACGAGGGCCCACACTTAATCCAGACTGATGCGGTCCGCGTTGTTAGATGTCCTGCAGAATATACCGACAAATTCAGCTGCGACGATTGCGGCGGGAATAGTAAACCATTGTGCGCACGTGGTGACCGCGATTATATAATAGCCTTTACTGCGCATGGTACTGGCAAAAAGGCGGCGATTGATCCAGACCAGCAAAAAGGATGCTATGCCGCTTATCATCATGTGGCTATGGCGTGGAAAAACACAGCCAATAGTATTGACGATGGAGAAACCGATGGCGACAAGATAACACGCTTTGCCGCATCTCTTCGCACTGGTTCGGTATTGCGTCATCATGTTGCTGGTGATGTCGGCCTGCAGGTGATCGCGTGATCATCCAGCGCCATCTTGGCGCTTGTATATTCCTTTTATGGTTCGCTGGCACTATATGCAAGGCGTTAATAGTGTATATCTAGCCTAGTCGCTGCAGTAACGGGCCCGCCATTGTGCGGGCTTTTTTATGCACAGGAATTCGTTATCCTGGACAAAACAAACAAACCATACACGGCGCGGATGTTAGCCAGTACTGCACAAATAACGTACAGGTTGGGGATAAAGTTATCCACCGTTGTATTAAAGAGTTAAACAAACCGCGTGCCGCGTCCCGTGCGTACGGTCAAACGTACGGGAGCGCGACCCAGTGCCCGCGATTCGAGGTCCGCGGGCCGTGTTCCATGTCAAAAAAGGGCACATGGGCACGTGTTTTGTGCCAAAAACCGCGTTTTGTCGACATTATGCCGTGTTTTTTCGCCGCGCAGCTGCGTGATGGACATCGGACCGCGGACCGTGGCCCATGATGCGCGATTCCTAATATAATGCTCGGGTCCCCCGCATATCGGGTCAAAAGCCCACGCCCACCGCCAACGCGCCACGCCCAGCGGCGCAGCGGCCACGGCCGAGGGGGAAGGGGCTATAGCCTTGTTTCTCTCGAATATTTACGTGAAATTTTGAACGGGCTGTAACTGTCTTATAAAAGCGTGTAATATCGCATATAATAGTGAATAGTGTTTCACGTGAAACATAAATTTTTATTTTTCAAAACCTACGGTCCCCTTATGCAAAAACCAGCGAATCCTGCCATTGAGGAGAAGACTCTGAAGCTTGAACTGCGGCTCGCGCTGCTTGAAAAGAATGAAGAGTGCCAAAATGATTTCCTCAAGTTCGTGCGGGCCATGTGGCCTGAGTTCATTGCCGGGAGGCATCACAAGATTATTGCGGACAAGTTGGAAAGAGTCGCGAGCGGCGAGTTAAAAAGATTGATCATTAACATGGCACCGCGACACACGAAGAGTGAGTTTGCGTCGTTTTTGTTTCCGGCTTGGATGATGGGCAAGAATCCGAAGATGAAGATTATACAGGCGACGCACACGACGGAGTTGGCGGTTAACTTTGGACGTAAGACGAAGAACCTTTTGGACGTGGACGGTTATAAGGAGATCTTTCCTGACGTGAAGTTGGCGGCGGACAGTAAGGCCTCGGGCCGTTGGGATACGAGCGCGGGCGGTATGTATTATGCCGTGGGTGTTGGATCGAACTTGGCGGGACGTGGTGGTGATTTAATTATTATTGATGACCCTCACTCGGAGCAGACGGCGATGTCCAGTGCTGGTTTTGATGATGCGTGGGACTGGTACACAGGCGGCCCTAGACAGCGTTTGCAGCCCGGTGGATCAATAGTGATAGTACAGACGCGTTGGTCGGAGAAGGACATGACGGGGCAGCTGCTGCGGTCTATGGCCAAAGATCCGTTGGCCGATCAGTGGGAGGTGGTGGAGCTCCCTGCAATCTTTGAGGACGGTACGCCGTGTTGGCCTGAGTATTGGAGTTTGGAAGATTTGACCGCGGTCCGCGCGTCTATTCCGCCGAGCAAGTGGAATGCGCAGTACCAGCAGAATCCGACGGGCGAAGAGAATGCGATTATTAAGCGTGAGTGGTGGCGCTTGTGGGATAAGCCAAAGGTTCCCCAGTTGGAGTTTGTGATTCAGAGTTACGATACGGCGTTTTCCAAGAAGCAGACGGCGGATTATTCGGCCATAACGACGTGGGGAGTGTTTTATCCGAATGAGGGGGGTAGTGGTCCTAATTTAATTTTGTTGGATAGTAAGAAGGGGCGGTGGGATTTCCCGGAGTTGAAGCAGGTGGCGTTGGATTTGTATAAGTTTTGGGAGCCGGACACTGTTATAATCGAGGCGAAAGCCAGTGGTACGCCGTTGACGCAGGAATTGCGTGCGCAGGGCATTCCGGTGGTGAATTTCACGCCTAGTCGGGGTAACGATAAGGTGACGCGGGTGCATAGTGTGTCGCCTTTGTTTGAGGCGGGCATGATATGGTATCCGGACGAAACATGGGCGGAGGAGTTGATTGAGGAAGTGGCTGCATTCCCTAATGGCGAGTTTGACGACTTGGTGGATAGTATGACTCAGGCGCTGATGCGGTATCGTCAGGGGAATTTTGTGCAGTTGCCGTCGGATGACTGGGAAGAGGACGCAAACTCTGCTAAAGTGAGAGTGTATTATTAACGATGGAACTACGGCATATGAACAGACCGGCGGTTAACCTTGGGGCAGGCGGCTTCGTGTCCTATTTTGAAGACGGCGGTGCTACTGTTAGTTTAGACCCGTATGAAGGCATTGCGCAAGAGGGCATTGTCGATCAGGAGTATGACGAGCAGGGTGTAGGTTCTTTTCTGGCTGATCAGTTCATGGCGATGGTGTCGGACGGCGAAGGTTTTCCGGCGGACGAGATCCGCGCGTCGGGCCGGACGGACTCTGCCAATCGCGACGTGTATTATCCCGAGGGAGAGACGTTCTTTGAGACGTTGGCCACGGAGTATGATTACCCTGTCGAGGAGTTGGACAGCGGTAGTGTGGGCATTGCACCGTTGATGGGCAAGAAGCGCATGGAGGTTCCACGCTCTGACTTACCAAAGGCACAAGAATTAGAAGACGCGCGGGGTCACATGTTGGCATCGGCGATGGCGGCAAGCAAGTACGGACCGGAGACGGCTGGAACGATTGGCGATTTAAACGAATACAAAGACGTGTTCTCTCCTTTTGGCAACTCGCAGCATTCGGCCATGGACCAGCGGAATAACGCCGTGGGTGTCAGCCTGTTTAAGAAGGCGGGCGTGAATGCAACAACAGCACAATTGACACAGATGGTCGATCGGCGCATCTTTGATCAGTTAGACATCATTCTAGGAAGAACCCCTTCAGAGCAGGAAACCCCTGCGGAAAAGCCAAAGTGGCGTAAAAACTTTAGGAGCCCCAAAGATGGTCCTGATGTATACTTTCCCCGAGAAGACTCTGGTTATTTCGTAAAAGATCACAAATTCTAGGAGCGGTTATGGCAAACGGTACAACAAATGCGGGACTGATGGATAGAAACGTCCCCTCTCAGATGGACATGGCCGACCTTGAAGCGGAGATGGAGTTAGAGATCCCTGATTCGGGCAATGATGTCATGGCCATGATCCGGGCTGAAAACGTCGGGGAGATTGAAGTCATACCTGAAGACGATGGTGGCGTGATCATTGATTTTGATCCTAGCGATCAGCGAGGCGAGGCTCAAGAGTTTGATGCTAACCTTGCGGAAGAGATGCCAGAGCGCGAGCTTAGTCGTATTTCGTCGGAGTTGTTAGGTGAGTTTGATGCTAACAAAGCCAGCCGGTCAGATTGGGAAGAGGCGTATTCAAGTGGTTTGGAGCTTTTGGGCTTTAACTACGAAGAGCGCACCCAGCCCTTCCGCGGCGCATCCGGTGTAACCCATCCTTTATTGGCCGAAGCGGCCACCCAGTTCCAAGCACAAGCTTTTAATGAATTACTCCCAGCCTCGGGTCCTGTACGGACGGTGGTTATGGGTAAAAACACCGCGGCCAAGACACAACAAGCGCAGCGTGTGAAGCAGTTCATGAATTATTACATTACCAATGTTATGGAAGAATACACTCCAGACATGGATCAAATGTTATTCTTCTTGCCGTTGGCGGGATCTACCTTTAAAAAGACTTACTATGATGAGACACTCGGTCGCGCCGTATCCAAGTTTGTCCCCGCAGAGAATCTCGTTGTCCCTTATGAGACCGCAGATCTTGAAACATGCCCTAACATCACACAAATAGTGAGAATGGCACTAAACGATTTACGCAAACGCCAAGTGGCGGGTGTCTATTTAGACGTTGAAGTGATTCCGGCTCAGAAAGAGCTGACTTCGCTTACAGGTGAGCTGAACAAGCTCGATGGCCTAGACCCTAACCAGATTGATTATGACTGCACCATCCTTGAGTGCCATGTCGATCTCGACTTAGAAGGCTACGAAGACGAAGACGACGAAGGTGAGTTCACCGGAATTAAGATTCCGTACATTGTGACCATCTCTGAAGACAACGGGCAGATCCTGTCTATCCGTCGTAACTATCGCGAAGACGATGAGCTTCGCAAAAAGATCAGTTACTTCACACACTACAAGTTTTTACCGGGATTCGGTTTCTATGGTCTGGGCTTGATCCACACCATCGGAGGCTTATCTCGCACAGCCACTTCGGCCCTTCGACAGTTGATCGATGCCGGTACGTTATCCAACCTTCCTGCTGGTTTCAAGGCCCGCGGACTACGGATCAGGGATGACGACGAACCACTACAGCCCGGTGAATTCCGAGATGTGGATGCGCCCGGTGGTGCAATTCGCGACAGCTTAATGCCGTTACCGTTTAAAGGCCCCGACCAAACATTGTTCCAGTTACTGGGCTTTGTAGTCGATGCCGCGCAGCGTTTCGCGACGATCACGGACCTTAAAGTCGGTGCGGGTAACGAAGGCGCTGCGGTAGGAACTACCATGGCGATGATGGAGCAAGGCGCTCGAGTGATGAGTGCGGTCCATAAGCGTTTGCATTATGCAATGCGTCAAGAGTTTAAGATTCTGGCTCGCGTGATGTCGGAGAGTTTGCCGCAGGAGTATCCGTACACGGTGCCCGGTGGTGATGAAACCATCATGCAGGCGGACTTCGATGACCGTGTTGATATCATCCCGGTTAGCAATCCTAATGTATTTAGTCAGGCGCAGCGGATTGTGTTGGCCCAGACTAAGATGCAGCTCGCGGCCCAAGCCCCAGAGATTCATAATATCCACGAAGTGTACCGAGACATGTACGAAGCGTTGGGCGTGACAGACGTCGATCGCATCATGAAGTCGGTTCCTGCGGAAGAGCCGGGTCCTATCGATCCAGCACAAGAGAACATCAACGCACTAGACATGCTGCCATTAAAAGCATTTGAAGGTCAGAACCATCAAGCGCACATCCAAGCGCATTTGATCTTTGGCGCGAGTCCTATTGTTGGCGGTATGCCTCCGGTAGCGATGACGGTTCAAAAGCACGTCATGGAGCATGTTCAGATTGCCGCGAAAGAACAAGCGGCGGTCGCTTACCTAGAGCAAGTGAGTCAAGCTGGCGGTGAGCCTGCAGACGCAGAGCAGATGCTTGAGATGGAGCGTTTAACCGCTCAGTTTATTGCAGAAGGATTGCAGCAAGTGAAAGACTTATCCGGCGAGATGTCGGGCGCCGGTGCCCCTGATCCATTGATCCAGTTGAAGGAACAAGAGATTCAGGCTAAAGTACAGAATAACGAGGCCGACAATCAGATTGACCAAGCCAAGCTACAGTTGGATCAACAGAACCAGCAGATGCGCTCGGAACAATTTGGTGAACGGATTGAAGCACAAGAACGCCAGACAGCCGCACGTATTCAGTCGGCTATGGATCGTGAACTATTAAAGCAACGCGGAGAGTAAAATGAAGAATCGTACTGTAAAAGTAAATGGGTCAGCCCCGGGTAAGACACCAAAGGCTGTTCCGTATGCCGATATTAAAGGCCAAGGCCGCATTCCTTATGGAAAAACAGCGCCAGCACCCTGCGCAGGCGGATTAACTGACTTTGCTAACGCTTCGCGTAGGATGAAGACGCGTGGCACAGGTGCTGCCACCCAAGGCACCACCCACATGGGTTACTGATGTGACCCCGCGTAAGGTTAAAACTAAACCTAAAACCACGGTGGTTAAGAAGCCGAAGGCTGGGGCGCTTAAACGCTTTAGCCCGATCGCGAGACCGCAGCGGTTTGAGGGGGTATTCTGATGTTGAGCAGCGCATAAAGGAAAGTCTGAAGTAACATGTGGTCTAGTGTCACCGAGGCATACCCTGTACAGGTAGCCCCTTCTCAAGCGCCTTTGGGTCAGTTCTTTGTTGTAGAGCCTCAGGTGATACGTAGCTATGACTATAGACCCGTACAGCCACCTAAGGGGCCATATGAGCTTACAGAAGACTTTTACTCAAGGAGGTTATGGATATGCTAGCCGAATTGATGGTAGCAAATGCAGCCTTTGCCGTTATAAAACAGACCCTAACCAATGGAAAACAACTGCTGGACGCGGGAGATGCGGTAAGTAAGTATTTTAAGGCAGAGAAAGACATTGCCAAGGCTGTAGCTAATAACAGTGGGAATGTCTTAGAAGCGTTCCAAGCTAAGGAGCAGCTTAGAAGACAGGAAGAAGAATTAAAGTACATGTTGAATAAACAAAGGCTGCAGGGTTACTCAGACTTCTTGCAGTTCAAGGCACAGTTTAGCAGAGACCAGAAGGAAGCTGAGAGACAGGCAGCCCGTAAGCGATATTTGAGGCACGAGGCTATCCAAGAAAACATATCACTAGGATTGAAAGCCTGTGGTATTATATTTGTTATTATCGCAGCCGCTTTTGGCGTAGCCCTTTACTTGAGATAAATCACATGGAACAGCAAATTGTTTTTAACTTCGCAATAGCAGCAGGAATGGCAGTGGCGGGATGGTTCCTGAGATCAATGTGGGAGGCCATCCGAGAAGTCGAGAAGGACTTGCCAAAGAATTACATCAGGCGCGAAGACCATAGGGACGACATGATTGAAATAAAGAAAATGCTTGGCGCTATATTTGATAAACTGGATAACAAGGCAGACAAATGAATGCTAAATTAAAATTATTCGGAAGCGCGTTGGCGAAGGTTACCCCTGCGTGTTTAATGCTAATGGTTCAGGGCAATGTTCTGGCGTTAGGGTTAGGGCACTGGCAAACCGCTTTACAGACTGCAGGTATTGTAGGACTTCTTTTAGTGGGGATGTCGTTTAGTGCTAGGACTAAAAGCATCAGTGACAATAAATACTCCATGGCAGGCATGGTCGCATTAGCCACTACACTGGTTGACTTCAATGTCCACCCATCTAACTACTCGGGGGAGACTACCGAAGCACTTATGACGGGTGTTGCCGCAGGACTTCTATGGTTATTGGTTTCATTCACGCCATTAGGGTCACCTAATAAAGCGGCTTGAGGTACTTGCGAGTAACGCGATTTTTCTGCAACTAGGAGAACGGTCATGAGTTTTAGATTAGGCAAGAACAGCATTATTAACTTAACCGGCGTAGATGGTAGACTCATTGAAATCGCAGACCTTGCTATTACATTATCCACCGTTGATTTTGGTATTCCTTCTACTGGTGGCTTGCGGACAACCGAAGATCAAGCCGAGCTGTTTGCAGAGGGTGTATCAAAAGCAGATGGCGTCAACAACAAATCCTACCACCAATCCGGGATGGCAGTCGATGTGTTCGCTTACGTGGACGGGAAAGCTTCGTGGGATAAACTAGATCTCTCACTGGTGGCCACCGCTATGCTACAAGCGGCGGCTCAGTTAGGGTACCCCTTGAAGTGGGGTGGGTTGTGGAAGTCGTGGCAGGACTACCCACACTTTCAATTAGGAGAATAGCGTGCTCGCTACTAAGCTAAACGAACTACGCATCGTACCTCGTGCTATGTTAATAATGTATATGCTGGTTTTCTACCAAGTGGTTCAATGGTTTATGGCCTTACCTAATCCTAACATGGCGCAAGCAGGTCTTGTATCAGTCATAACAGGTGCCGGGGCTGCATGGTTTGGTCTATATGTTAGCTCAGGAGGTAGTAAATAATGTGGGGTCTACTACTAAAAGCCGTACCTAGTGTTATCAACTCAGTTGTTGGTGTATTCACTAAGAAAGAACAAACAAAACAGCTTAAAGCCACAGCAGAGACTAAGCTATCTCATGCCAAACTAAATGGCGAAACCAATATAACCTTGTCTGATTCTGAATGGGAATCAATCATGGCGTCCAATATGAACGGCTCATGGAAAGATGAATATGTAACCATAGTGGTTACACTGCCTTTCCCTATGCTGATTGCCGGCGGCGTACTGCTAGCGTTCACTGGTGATGATAGACTGATGACGGGCACTGTAGCAGGTATTACAGCACTTACTACAGCAGGTGTAGACGTAGGGTTTATGATGACTGCAGTTATTACAGCAGCAGTGGGTCTCAAGGTGTGGCGAGCTAAATAAGCGCGCTCAAAGGGGAAATAGATGACTATAAAGAAGTTAGCGCTCAAGCCCGGAGTCAATCGTGAGAACACGCAGTACGCTACTGAAGGCGGCTGGTACGAGTGCGATAAAATCCGATTCCGTCAAGGTAGCCCTGAGAAAATTGGAGGCTGGCAGCGTATATCATCGACTACATTTTTAGGCACCTGTCGTTCTATATGGAACTGGGTGACTCTGAATAGCCAGAACCTTCTGGGTATTGGCACTAACCTTAAGTTCTACATTGCGCGTGGGGGCGTATACCATGACATTACCCCTATCCGTGCAACAGTAGCCCTGACAAACCCCTTCCAAACAACTTCTGGGTCAGCCATAGTCGCTGTTACTGACGCGGCTGCAGGGTATGAAGACAATGATTATGTCACGTTCACTGGCGCAACTGCAGTGGGCGGGCTAACTATTAGTGGGGAATACTCTATAACAATTATTTCTGGTGGGTACTCCATAGTAGCTGCCAGTGATGCCACGTCCACTGCTTCTGGTGGAGGGTCTGTCTCAGCTGCATACCAGATAAACGTAGGTCCTGCTATAGTATCTCCCCTAGTGGGTTGGGGTGCAGCGGCATGGAGCAGTGGTACGTGGGGTTTTGGTAGTACATCTCTGGAAGCCTTACGTACGTGGAGCCAAACTAACTTTGGTGAGGACCTGATACTGTCCCCTAAGGCTGGGGCAATATATTATTGGGATGCCACTAATGACGTGACTACACGGGCAGTGTTGTTAAGTTCCCTTGTAGGAGCCTCAGATGTACCCTTAGCACAAAACGCACTTATTGTTTCTGATATAAGCCGGTTCGTATTCTGTTTTGGTACTAACCCCATAGGTTCCGTTATAACAGACCCTATGCTTGTACGTTGGTCTGACCAAGAAAGCGTAGTCAATTGGACCCCCGCTATAACTAACCAAGCTGGTGGCATAAGACTCTCTAGGGGGACTCGTATTGTTGCTGCGAACCAAGCACGACAAGAAGTCCTCGTGTGGACGGACGCTGCACTATATTCGCTCCAGTACCTAGGAGCGCCTGACGGTTGGGGTGCGCAGTTAGTAGGGGAGAACGTATCCATAGCTGCACCTAACGCAGTCGGGTATTCTAATGGTATTGCTTACTGGATGGGTATAGATAAATTCTACATCTATAATGGACAAACCCAACCTCTTTCCTGTGATCTACGTAGGCATGTGTTTGGTAATATCAACCCACTACAGCGTAGCCAAACGTTCGCTGGGACCAACGAAGCACATAATGAAATATGGTGGTTCTATTGTTCTGGGGAGTCAGACTCGGTAGATAGCTATGTGGTGTTTAACTACATGGAGAACATATGGTACTACGGGTCAATGGCGCGAACCGCTTGGTTCGATGCAGGGTTGAGAGATAACCCCATAGCGGCAACATATTCAAATAACATAGTAAACCATGAAGTGGGTACCGATGACGACGAGACTGGCACCCCCGCTGCTATAAACGCACATATATCTTCTTCGCAGTTTGATTTGGAAGACGGGCACAATTTTGCCTTTATCCGTAGGGTACTTCCCGATATAACTTTCTCTGGGTCCTCCGTGACTTCACCACAGGTTACTATGGCTTTATCCCCGCAGGCTAACTCTGGTTCTGGGGTAAACGTACCACCTTCAGAAGGTGGGGACAGTAGTCAGACAGTAGTACGAACTGCTGAGTTCCCAGTAGAAGAGTTCACAGGCCAGATATACACCCGCGTTAGGGGTAGACAGATATCCCTTAAAGTAGAGTCCACAGGGGTAGGTGTGGCTTGGCAACTAGGTGCAACGCGCCTAGATATGCGCCCGGACGGTAGGAGGTAGCTGTGTCTAACCTGATAACAAAAACCACTGCACCTGTATTACCTACACCCGCTGAGCAGTACAATAATGGGGCTGAAAGACAGTTTCGTAGCATATTACGGTTGTTCTTTAATCGACTAGTTGGTACAGTCGATAGACTGCTCAGTCCGGTCGCAGGGGGCAGCGTTCTGTACTTCCCCTTCGGTATGTTCTACTCCACTGCGACCCAGACTGCAGCCATAATTGACACGGCGTACCCAATAACGTTCAACACGGCTTCATTTAGTGATAGGGTTAGTATAGTAAGTAACTCACGGGTGACTGTAGAGGACTCAGGGGTATTCACTTTTCAGGTAACTGCCCACTTTATCCAGAACTCAGCTGCTTCTAAAGAAGCACATATATGGGCTAGGAAGAACGGCGCGGACATTGCTTATACGGCAAATCTGCTCGTGATAGAGGGGTCAGGTAAGCAGTTGCCTGCGGTATGTGTATTTGACATTACCTTATCCGCTGGAGACTACGTAGAGTTTGTGTGGGGTACTGAGAACACTAGTGTGGAGCTGCGCACATATGCTGCAAGCGCCCCGTACCCAGCGGGGCCCTCAGCGAGCGTGTCCGTAACCTATTCGAGTAATGCGTAATGAAGACTGTAGACAGTAAGACCAAACAACTAGAACCTGCGCAGGTGGTTACTATGTCTATACAGCAACAACTGGACGCAGGATTAGGTACGGATATGGGTGGTGTGAAGACTACGCTGCCCATGGCTATGGCTTATATACATAGGGAAGCTGCTCTACCTACTGCAGATATGAAACAGTTTGGGAACACTGTATTCTTAAGCCATATTGTTAAGGATGGGGGTAGCGCCACTACCCGGGCGCTAAACGTGGATACAAGTAAGAATTTTACAAATAATATGGTTAATTATCTATTATATATACAGAAGAAAGGTGTGAAGATTTTATTG
>Ga0307993_1000694_pt1 | contig 11554 bp, 9 predicted proteins | sample EllFjometagen260_FD_203163 | JGI IMG/M metagenome (GOLD analysis project Ga0307993, IMG submission 203163) | Marine microbial communities from Ellis Fjord, Antarctic Ocean - #260 | ecosystem: Environmental > Aquatic > Marine > Unclassified | place: Southern Ocean | collected 2014-11-02 | reverse complement strand
CTAACGACGACATAGCCCGCATAATCAGCAAAAGGCGCTCAGTCAGAGGGGCAATAGCCGCCGTGAAAATCTACGCCGACTGGCATTGTGAGGCCCGCCAAGAAGGCGAATCCACCATCTGGTAACCACTATGAGCGTATATGACAAAGGCCACATCTGTGGCTACGCCGATGCCGCTGGACATCCGCTGACTGATGAGCAGCGCGAATACCCTGACGACCTCTGGGAAGCGTATCACACTGGATACACTGATGGGCAAGCCGCCCACCGTGCCGATGCCCATGAGGGACGTTGTCAGGCACTTGAAGCCAACCACTAACCCCGAACCACTAACCACTAATAAAATGAACTGGAACCCGCAACCCACCACCAAATCTGCCTCAATGGAGGCAGGCATCACCGCCGTCACTGGCATCGACCGCCGCAAGGCGATTGCCTCGAAAACCTGCCCATGTGGAGCAGGTGTAACCCTCGACTCATTCAAGGATGATGAGTTAAGCCTGAAAGAGTTTCACATCTCCGGCCTATGCCAGACCTGTCAGGACTCGATCTTCGGATAAACCGCTATGGTGGCCTGCGGGCCACCCATAGCCTTCGATCACTATCACGTATGGTGGCCGAAGGCTATGAAAGCAAACCAAACTAAAAACGAGAGAATCGACGACTACACCCCAACATGGGAAGCAGCCGTGCAGATCTATATGGCGGTCCTTGAAAACCCGCATGCCTCAAACGCCGGAAAGGCAGGGGCAAGGGCAGAGATAACGAAGCTCGCTCGCTTCGCTGATCGTAAGGCAACCACAACCGCAACCGCAACCAGCTAACTGATATGAATAATAAAGAACACCTGATTGAATTCTTCTCGATCCCCCGCCCAAAAAAGACGCGGCGCATCAATGCCACCGTGAGGCGGGTCGAGGCAGCGGGATACGTAATAGAAAAACACGGCAACCACTGGGAAGTATGGCACACACAACTTAAGCGGGGCTGCACGGCGCACTACGACCGCCTCAGCGACATTCCTGCCTCGCCGCGCCACTTCGTATAACCCCTGAACCCTGAACCTTATGACAAAAAGTGAAATGACCTACCAGATACTCGAACTGAAGTTGGAAAACCTGCGAGCGAATGACGCGCTCAACGAGTTGAGAGCTTACTTGTCGAGCGACAAATTCCATGACGACCCTACGGTGCGGGTGGCTGACGTAATACGCCGCCTCGACGAGGTCCGACTGACTGATTACCCAACCTTCCGCAAAGGATTCTCCCTGAACCTCCAACCTAACAACCTATGAAATTAAACAAAACTCAAATCACCTCACTCGCGCCTTACTACTCACATGGCCAATGGGTCTTCGACAGCGAAAACTTCGGCCTAGTCGAGGAGGCATTCGTCTGCGGTATGTCCGAGATCATCGACTACGTCCTTGAAGCCTCGGGCATCGAACCCAAATCCGTTGACGGTGGTTTCCGCCTGACGTTCAGTGGAGATCCGTTCCCCGATGCGTCTCACTCCCTCAGTTGGAAGTTAAAAGACTCCGGCGGGAACACATACACGCTAGATGGGACGGAGATGGAGGGGTGGCTATGCCCCGCCTTGCTCCACTTCTTCGAGGAGGCTCCGAAAAAGATCCATGTCCAAGTCGCACTCTTAAAAAGTCATGAAAAGAATTTGACTCCCACAATATCATGCGGTAAATAAGTCCCCCGTGGTCCTGCCAAACGGCGGGGCCATAGGGGGCTAATCGGCCCACCAAAACCAAAACCAAACCAATAGAAAATAAGAATATGAGCGGAATTAAAGAATTAGATGCTGTCGTTGTCCCACAAGGATCTACCTACAAAATGTATCACGGTCTCGAGACTGAGAGTCAGGGCGAACGCATCACACCGAGAGACGCGAAGGAGAACGGGATCTTTTTCCCGATTCATGATGCCGAAGTAACGGCGGAGCTGGCTGGAGGACACACGGTCCCGATGCCTAACAGCAGAGCATTCCTCGCTGAGACAGCGAGTGGCCTTGTGCCGCTCCACATGGGGACTGCCTCCTACCGCCCCGTCACAAACGAGAAGATTGCAGGAGCGATCTCCACTGCGCTGCGTCAAACGAACGCAGATTCAATCCTCTCCGCGATGGGGACACTCAACAACCTCAAGACGTTCTTCATGAGCTTCAAGATGGGCGATGACTTGGTCTGCGGAGAAAAACATTCGTCCTACCTGAACGTCACTGGTGGTCATGACGGAACAGCAGTAAGAGCGTTCCTGTCTGACCTCCGGTTGACGTGTATGAACACGATCCAGTCTGCTCTTTCGAGCGGCAAAGGGTTCATCGACTTGAGGATCACCCATCGGGGCGACATTAACGGAAAGTGTGCCGATCTGACCAAGAATATCACGGGTCTGATTGAAGGGCGTCAGATCTACGTCGAGTCAATGGAGAAGCTCGCCGACCAGAAGGTCGTAGCCGCCGATCTTCCTGCTATCGTTACAGGTTACTACCTGAAAGACGGCTTCGGGAAAGACGAGGTCGTTTCAACCCGCACCCTGAATGCGATTCAAGGAATCACTGACCTCGCGGTCAGTGGGCGGGGCAATTCAGGTGAGTCTATGTATGACGTGCTAAATGGGGCCACTGAATACTGGACGAGCGGGGACGGCGTAGGTCGGACCACCTCTGGCTCACGTAAGGCGTTCTCCTCCGAGTTCGGCACGGCAGCGAGACATAAGGTTGCCTTCGCGAACTACCTCCTGTCAGGCCCGCATGAGGCGGCTATCGAGGACGGTCACCGTGTCCTTGGAGCGGCCTTCAGCAGCTAGCATCACCGTAGGCTCCGGTCTTCGGGCCGGAGCCTTAGGTGGTGTTGGAATGACCCAACCCTGAATAAAAATATGATTGAATTACTACACGGAATGAAGGGGGCGGACATCGTGCTGCTCATCGCCATCCTCCTAGGCGCACCCACCATCATCGGCCTCATTATCTCCCGCATGTGGAGGATACAACGAGCGAGCGACAAAGCGCGTTACCGCCGCATGGTGCGCCGCGCCCGAAGCAAGTAGGGAATGACCGAGATGGTCGGTCATGTGACCGACTACTCAAAAACCTTATCCTACTAATAAATGATCGTAGATATCATCAACGCTGCCGCCCCTTTTCTACTCTTCATGGGGTTGCTGCTTCTTCTGGAAAAACTCTTTACCTAAACTACCAACCAATAAAATGAAAAAAACACTGCCAAATAAAGCGATCCTAAAATGGGCAACCACCACTTCCAACCGGCTTCTCGCAAATTAACAGAAAATAATTATGATTAAAGATATAACATTCCCAATGGTCCATCTAAACGGCACGGGCGAGACAACGCTTAGAAGAGAGTACTATGATTTCTATAAAGCATTATGCAAAGCAGAGTCGGCCATGCATGAAGTTACTTTTCATGCGAGAGACTACTATCCTTTAGGAGAAAACGCTTTCTCCGATGCTTTAGAAGAAAGAAGAGAAATGATGGTTTCTTTAGTTCGATTACGGCAATATATTCGTAGGCATGTCTATGAATTAAACAAGGGCAAAGAACCTTTACCTGAAGAAGAATTGCTTTTTGGACGTTAAATAATACCCGACAAACTAACCCTGATTCCCGCATCTTGTATCCTGAGAAATGGCTCCATTTCTCGAGGCAGCAGGATGTGGCCATCAGTGTTCGAATAACCACTGAACTAAAATATGGACATAATACTAATAATTGCGATAGCCCTGATAATAGCACTGCCCGTAGTAGCCCTGATTATGATCAGCGCGAACGCGCAGGAGACAAAGGCGAGACGCCTCCGAAAAATGGAGGCGCGCGCCGACCAGAATAAAGGGGAGCCTATCTTGATCATCATCTGTTACAGACAAGGCGGCTTGTGTCTCACATTAGCCCTAATGTGAGACACAAAGTAGCGCCTTTCAACTATACTCCCGACATGAAAAAAGACAATACACTAAGCAAGATCCTCGAAGATCCCGCTTGCGTCGAGGCGCTCGATGCGGAAGATACTGCAAATCTAGAGTTGGAGGAAATGAAGGAGTTCTTAGATATTGAAGGAGATATAATATCGACCGCTGATTACTACACTGATCTGAGAATTCGCCAAGCTCACAATAAATGGCTTGATGCTAAAGATGCTACTGCTTCTTTGATCAAAGCCTTTCTCAGCACCCTGTAGGAACTCCGATACCTAGTCCTCTAGTTTGTAGTAGCGCGGTTCTTTATCGCGCGCTTCAAACAGTGGGGGAACCCTGTCAGCGTGTCCCTTATCGATGAGTTTTTGGATAAAGCCTTTGTTCGGGGTCAGGCGGTCCATCACACCCTGCATGAGGAGCGCCGCTTTATCTTTCCCGAACCCGAATTGTTTCATCGTGGTCATCTGGTCAGGTGCGGATACCCCGAGGCTTTCAAACCCCTTCATAACGCGCCATAGCTCCCTGTTGAGTTTCTTCCGGCCTTCATATTCGTCAGTGTAAATGTCGCGAATACTATCACTTGTTATTGGCTTGTCGCTGTAGAGGACGAACTTCTTGTCGTTGACCAACCGGAGCCTGCTCTGGTGGTCCCGCAAGAAGCTACGATACTGTCTCTCAACATCGACAGCGTGTGTTCTGACAGGCCAAGCTCCCTCGATCAACTCTCCCATAGGAGAGTCCGTGAACTTGTTGTAGTCGCCGCCTACGGCTTCATAGGCATCTACTGCGTCACTCAACATACGTGGGGAGTAAGCGGTCTTCAGAGCGTAGCCTAGACCTTTCGCCATAGCTGACCCGAAGCCGTCTACTTCTGAAATCCAGATCGGCCTTCCTGTCGTCGCGTTTTCGTTCCGCATCGCCGAGCTAACTGCGCCCGCGAGGATCTGCTCGTCGAGGTATTGGTCGAAGATCGCACCTTTGACAAAGGCGGCTACTGACCCCCCGAAGTCGCCGCGCGACAACGATCTGAATGCGCGAGCAAACGGGTCGGTCACAAGAGAGAACGGATTGAGGTATGTAAGGTCTACCGAGATGAGGTCTTTGCCTTTGCCCCAGTAGTAGAAGGAGTGACCCCTCAAAAAGCTTGGCATCGACTTCCGTAGAGCTTCATCTTCCTCGTCCCCGATTCCCGAAAGGGCTGCGAGTGCTGCCGGAGCCGCTAAGGATACTCCACCGATGACGGTGTAGAGGCCGCGTAGTCTCTGCTTGCCACGTCTAACAATATCGGGGTTATCGCTGGCCTTTTCTTCTTTAGCCAGCTTGAAGGTGTTGTAAACAATTCGCGGCACTTCTGCTTTGAATCGAATGAAGGGGGCGAAGAGCATACCGTAACTCGATTTACTCAAGGCGCGCACGATAGGGGGAGCCTGACTCAGTGACTGCGCCGTTCGTTTGACGTTACTCGCGGCCATGCGCTTGAGTTCATTGTCCTTCATCCGACCTACCTGACTATTGGGGTGGTTGGCCTTAGCCTTGCGGAGAACCTCTAGCTCATGCTCGTAGTAGGCGATCTTGTAAGCCCCGTCCACCGAAGCAGAGAGTCCCATCAGCTTCTTCTCAGTAGCTGCGATAAAGCTCTTACTTTTCCCGATGACGGGTGCTTCGTCCAAGATTTCATTTAGTCGGGACGTGAAGTCCTTGTTGCCTGTTCCAGCATCGAGAAGTTCTTTAATCATTCCGGCGCGCAGCTCATCCCCCATGACGCCCAGTGTGACGTATTCGGATAGGACAGCGTTCATATCATCGGCATGATTAAACTGCTCTTTCGAGAACCGGAGGGTCTCAACAAGAGTTGACCCCATCTTCCTTAACGGGATGCCATTGGCAGGCCCGAAGAACATCACGTTTCCTAAAATGTTACGGAGGTAGAAACCTACTGAGCCTAATGTCTTTAATAGCATCGACTTACCCGTGAGGTTTTGGAGAACCCCCGCCGTCTTAGACACAACCACTTCAGCAGTGGAGCCACCTGAGTGGGCAAAGCTAGGATTGATGATGTCCGCCAAATCGGCCACTAAAGATTTGTCTGCATACATGTGCGCGAACGGATCGTTCTTGTTCGCGTTCGATTTCATCTCAATGAAGTCTGGGTATTTATCAGGGTCGGCAGCGTATGTTTTAGCGTCCACCATGAACCCCTGTTGTTTACCGACAGTGGCGATGTTGCTCCTGAATACCTGCTCGGCGGCTATGGTTGAGACGGTAGCATAAGTTCGGGCGATGAGATCTGTTCCGGCTTCTGCACCATACTCCCCGAGTAATACCCTCAGCTGTTCTGGTAGGTCTTTTCTCTTGGAAAAGTTCTTAGCTATTTTAGAATACCTATTGCTCGTTACAGAAGTCCCTGAGTGGAGACTCTCATACCTTTGGATAAAGGCATCTAGAGCTTTCTCTCCGTGAGTAGAACCCGTTCCCGCTTTAGCGTGGGCGTCTTGTAGGGCTTTTTCTGCCGCTGCCTCCGCTTCCACACTAGATTTGCCTCCGTCTAGCGCGGCGGCTCTAGCTTTATTCTTAACGTCATCTTCAAAGAAGATCATGCCCGCTTTACGAGCCTTCTCGTAGGCGGGGTCTTCCCTAACCTTCTGAGCGAACGTCGGGTCATTGAACATTCGGAAGCTTCTCGTAATGTAGAAGCCACCTGTCTGGTCGATGCGGACGCGGAGTTCCTCTGAAATGCCCGCCCCCTTTATCTTCTCTTGTATCGGTTGGATCAACTCAGTCCGCATCGAGGTTATTGTTGCCGCGAGTCTCGGAGACATAGCAGCGAGGTCGCTCAAGGCTTGAGCCGTTTCTAAGTTCCGCGCGCTAATAGCCGTCTGCTCTTTTAGATCAATCTCGACATCTCGGGTCTGTTTTGACACAGCTTTCTGCGCTTTCTTTTGTGCGCGTGTCATCCCGACATCTCCTGCGATCACTTTAACTCTGGCCTGATGCTCACTTTCTCTGTCTGTGTAGAACTCGTTGCTAACTAGGGAGTCTTTGTTGTAACCCTGAGCGGCAGCAATTGTTTCGAGAGTGGATTTATCTAGAAGAATCCCGTCTTCTTTGATGATGTCATTGAATTTCTTGTGGAAGGATTTAAGGATGTGGATTCCGCCTCTCTTGAACTCGTCCCGCTGATCCAGCATGCTCCTAATAGGGGAACCTAGATCGCCTTGGAATATGCGGGACATTATCCCTTCGGGTGACTTGTAAGTTTTGTATTCCAACTGAGAGATCTCAAGGAGTTCAGGTATCATGGAGAAGTCATACTTATCTCCTGAAGAAACCGGATTAGGGTTCCGGCTAGACGCGAACAGAGGGAAGTCCAACCCGATCTCCCCGTCCTTGTCCATGACGATATCGTTATACTTGTCCTTTACCTCTTGGATAGTCTCGCCCTCACCTAACTCCGCGATCTCCTTCCGGTATTCAGTGGTTATTTCGGAAACCTTTTCGTTCGTCCGATGATTCAGAAGAGCTTTACCCGACGATCCTTTGTAGAAAGCTTTCAAAGACTTGCTCCCGTGGGATAAGTCAAACGTGTAGAACGTGTCTGAACCGGAGTTTACCCAGTGCCGTTGATTGGCTCTATTCGTGGCAGCATCGCCCCCATTCAGAGCGTCAAACAAATCGAACGCCCCTTCGGTCGGCTGAGAGTCAAGAAGAGCTTTGGCACTACGGGCCGCCGCACTCATCAACTCATACGCGGTGTTCTTGGCGAAGTCTAAAACTTCCTGTTTGCTCTCATCGGGCAAACTAGAGAAGCCATCCCCGAAGTCTTCTTCTCCCTGTTCGCTTCGGTCAAAGTCATTGTAAGCATCTTCTAGTTGATCCTCTAATCCGATGTCGGTAGCGGGGCGCTTATCTACGGGTTCGATGGGTCCATCGGACACAATTTTTGGTATCCCAAGACCTTTCACCACTCGCGACGCGCCATCGGACTTCTCTCTGAGAGACGACGTGCCACTCGTTTCTAAGATCCCCCTAATTTTTCTGATCGAGAGGTCTGCGACATCAAAGCCCCGCCTCCCCCACGCGGAGTAACCAACCATCAAATGGCTAGTAGTGGCCATGCGGCCCGCGAGTTCCCTGTGGGCTTCCTCCCCAAAGTTACTTGCTACGAAATTTAAGACTTTGGATCGGGCTGCTTTTGTAGCCACGTTCGTGTAGTCCCCTCCTCCTTGTGTCGTGATTATTTTGGCTCCAATTTCGTCCGCGTTTACGATGAGTGCATTCAGGAAGTCACCGGAAAAACCTTTCGCGGATTCCGCGTGGGTTGCCATCCAATCAACATGGATTTCCCCACCTGATTTTAGGGATACCTGCATCTCGGATACTACTGGCTTCAGCTCCTTTGACTTCTCGTCAGGGGCTATGTCAGCTTCCGCCTCAGTTATTCTTTTTTGTTCCGACTCAATTCTTTGGTCGATGACCTCTACAAACAATTCCCGATTAGTTCCCTCTACCACTCTTACCTGTAAAGATTCGTGGCTCAAGCTCTCTATCGATTGGATAAGAACTCCGTGATCCATACCCGTCCACGGATGGGGAGAGGTAACTTCGACTGGCTCTCGGATATCTTCCTCGACATCGACGAAGTCCTTACCATCAGTCACGGCTAGTTGCGCCCTGCTCATGATGCGGTTGAGTGAATCTGCGGGGAGTGAAGACGTGGCTAAAGCCATTACGTTCTCTACCCCCTCACCGTAGTCCTGAGCTTCACCGAGAACATCATTCTCCATGAACCGCTTGAACTCGATCATCGTGGCTTCGGGGTTATCCGTGTCAAACGCAGTCTTAGCACGAATCGTGTTGAAGCCCGCGTTGATAAGTTGGATCTCCCCATGAATCTTACGTAGCATGGAATCTAGCGCACCTGATCCCCCGTTCATCTCACGCATAGCGGCGAGCCTACTGAAGATCCCTTTGAAGTATCTCGACAGCATCTGAATCAAGGACGGGCTAGATGTCCAGAATTCTACGTCTTCCTCCGTCGTGAACCCGCGAGTCACCTTCTGTAGGTGCATGCGGAGTTTCTCTTCGGCCAGCACTCTTTTGAGGATCTTCAGGTCTTTCTCCTGCTTATCAGTAAGGGTTTCTTCTTTGGATAATTCTAAGAGGTCTATTTTTTCTTTTAGAGTAACGGGGTCTGAATAGTATTCTCCCGCGATCTCCTTTAAACTGTCCAAGCTTAGTCGGTTAGTGTAGTTACTTATTTCGGCAGTAGTGAGCGAATTCCACGAAGCTACGTGGGCTACTTCCTCACTGATAACACTCTCAACATATACACGCGCGCCAACCGAGTCCATGTCTGCAACAGCCGCCATGATCTCCCTCGGGTTGACGTAGATTTTATTGGCGAAGGCATAAGCCGGAGACGAGGTTTTTAAGTCCTGCGCTACTTCCATGTCATAAGGTATGCGGCTCTTGAGGTGAATCATAAGGGACTCCATCTCCCTCTGGTCTTTCGTGGAAAGACCCGCTTCTCGTTTAGTCTTAGCTAGGAAAGAATCGAAATTTGCATCTTGTGTATTGGGTTGGCTCTGTGCCGTTGCCGTTGCCGTTGCCGTTGCCGTTGCCGTTGCCGTTGCCAACACTGGTGCATCTGTGTCGCCGAGGAATTTATACCTCCCAGCATTTTCAGCGACTACTCGAGCAGCATCTTCTTCCACCATTGCGCTCACTTGAGAGATCGGGATGGACTGCGTTCTCGCTACTGACTTACTCAAGGCGATGACATCACCTAAAGCTTCAGTGTAAATAACTGCCTCAGCCTTTGATACCTTTCGGAACATCGATACCAAAGCGTCTAGGATTCTAGTAAAGAACCCGCGCTGTGCTTTAGGTGGCTCAAGATCTTTGATCAACGCCTGTAGTTTAGGCGACAGGAGGAACTTCGCTAAGAACTCATCGAAGTTCTCGAAGGCGTCTTCCATGTAAGGATTGGCTGGCCCCTTACGATACTCGTTCTCAGCGAGTTTAAACAACCCTTCCAATCTAGTGCGCGCAGTTTTTTGGTTCGGGGTAAGGCTATCGAGCGGCAAGTTAGCCACGTTGTTTAAGAAGGCGTGGACATACTCTTCAAGAAGAGCGTTCTCTAGGCCGAGTCCGTTTCCTGTTTTCGTGTTGATCAGCACGTTGTGGCTGCCATCCGTTAAACGGGAGTAGTTACCCGCAAAATCCGCGTCCACTTGAGTTATCTCGAAACTCACATTCCTGACGAAGTTTGCGTCCTCGAGCAAAAGATTCGCCACCAATTTGTGGGACTTACTATCACTTGTCTTCGCGATGGTTTTAAGGGCTTCGACGACCGACTCAGGGTTCTGGGACTCCAGACCTAGGCGCTCGATGTCTCGGAGGTTTTCAGCTTCGTAGATCGCTTTCTGCTCACCGGAAACGTGGCTTCTTGAGAAGCGGAGAAGCGCGCTCTTGTCGATTGCTTTGACGAAGCCTATCGCGTCTCTCTCAGAGACTTCCCGTCCCGTAGACTCTTTGATTATCGAACGGAGACCGAGAATAAATTGGGGGTCGTTGCTATCTAGGTTCGACAAGTAATTTAAATAGACCGCCATTTTAAATGACTGCTGACTGAGTAGCTCACCGTCCTGCAATAGCTTCTTGAATTTAAGAGCCTGCGACCCTGCTTCAGTTTCGTAGTTAGCGGATCTCAAGAAGTCACCCATGTAACTCATAATATCCTTGGTCGTCATTTTTCTTACGTCCTCGATCTGTCTGGCTGAGGCGTCAGGGACAATCCCTGCAATGAAGAGTTCCTCAAGGGACTCGCGGAGTTCAGGCGCTCTATCGATCTCTTCGATGCTCAACTGAGCTACGCTCCTAGCCGCTTGGGATGCCTCGCCAAGATCTGTATCGGGATCAATCGGGCCGGAACCAGCGAAGGGGTCTTCAATAATACCCCCTTCAAGGTCTGTCATATTGGTGGGATTAGACGCATCCGCTTCGATGTTTCCAGTCTCCCAGACCGACGAGGCCAAAGAGGTCTCGTCTCCATTCTCCTGCCCGTTCGTGAGGGTCTCCCCGAACACTTCGGCATCTAGGTTGAGGTCAGTGAAAGAGGAAACAACAGAATTCTGTTGGCCCATCTTCCTGCTCTTTTCTTGCGCGATATATTTCCTGACCTTCTTTTGCAGGATGGCAGGGAACGTCGGCATTACGTCGTGCGTAAAGCTAGCGTTGTTTAAGATTTGCTGGTTTACAAAAGCTTCGATGACTCCTGCGTGGGACGCCCCCTCGTCTACCTTCACAAAACCTTTGAGCGCAGCAGCTAACAGTGGGGCGTTAACTTTGCCATCTTTCATTAAACCGTCGATAGACGCGCGGGTAGCTATACCTCTAGCTGCAAAGTTCCTAGCTTTCTTATTGGGGACTTCTAGAGTGCCTCCGGCTGAGAAGCCGTGTGTCGCGCTTTTGACAAGTGTATCCCGCATGGCAAACAAATTCAAAAGGAAGACGTATTCGTGGTAAGCCTCAAAAATAGGTGTCACACTACCAGTGTCGGACACATCGAGCATATCTAATCCCTGTTTCTGGCTGTCCAGCAAG
>Ga0307993_1000692_pt1 | contig 11562 bp, 9 predicted proteins | sample EllFjometagen260_FD_203163 | JGI IMG/M metagenome (GOLD analysis project Ga0307993, IMG submission 203163) | Marine microbial communities from Ellis Fjord, Antarctic Ocean - #260 | ecosystem: Environmental > Aquatic > Marine > Unclassified | place: Southern Ocean | collected 2014-11-02 | reverse complement strand
CTATTGTTACGAATCAAATTTCAGGTTATACTCCAGTAACTCCGCCGCAGTCGAGCGGTTGGTCAAAGATAGTACCCTCTCAATCCCTTGATTGGGAAGACGAAGCGGCGTAAGGATAGAAAATGGTAAGCACATACACACCGAACACTGGAATTGAAAAACCCCAAGAGGGCGAACAGTCCGGTGTATGGGGCGATACCGTAAACGTCAATTCCGACATACTAGACCGCGCGCTTAATGGGGTGGGAACGGTTTCCTTATCCGGTTCATCTTCTAACTTAACGACAACGGATGGCGCATTATCCGATGGACAGTATAAACTTATCACTTTTACAGGTTCTCCATCGGGCTCCCACACAGTTACTATCGTGCCCAATAACGCTCAAAAGGTTTATTATTTTTACAACATTTCTGGTGAAAACGTTGTTCTGTCACAGGGTTCCGGGGGAAATGCAACTATTCCGACCAATAGTGCGGCGGTTATTTACGCCGATGGCAACGGTGCTTCCGCCGCGGTAACTGATATAACAGCAAAGTTCTATACTTCTATAACTGATTTATCCACCGCTCTTGGAACTTCCGTTGCGAGTAAAGTTGTTACCGCCGATGCGAGCGGAAACGTGAATCTTTCTGAGGAGCTTATAGCCAAAAGCTATAACGAGACATATCTTGCGGTGACCTCTTCTGGGAATGCTACAACAGTGGATTGTGAAACAGGCAATATGTTTATGCACACACTGACCGAAGCAACTACGTTTACCTTTAGCAATCCTCCCGCTACGGGGATAGGGTATGTAATGAGTTTGGAGATTATCCAAGACGCTTCGGGCAGCGGTTTTGCAGTGACTTGGCCCACTTCAATAGATTGGCCCGCGGCTATTGCTCCAACTATATCCCCCGCTGCCAATGCTGTAGATGTCTTTGTTTTTTCGACTCGGGATGGGGGCACGACATGGTATGGTTTTACGGCGGGGCAAGCGATTGCTTGAGGATAGGGGTCGAACATGGCGGATTATTGGTTAAGCACTTACGGCTCTTTTGGAGAGGACGTTACAAGTGGGTACGGCATAGCCCATGACTCCTTAAACTCTTTATATATTTCGGGAAGAACCTTTAACCCCGGCATTTCGGGAGCCAGAGGTGACGCCACTACTTGGAAGTATGACCGATACGGTCAGTTTCAGTCGGCGGTGACCATAAGCCGATCTTCTACAACTAGTGCCGAAGAATTTTCCTCGGTGGCCGTAGACTCAAGCGATAATGTTTACTCGGTAGGCCATTTAAAACCTGCTTCTGATCAAGAAATTTATATAAAAAAAGTTAATGCTTCGGGAGTAATACAGTGGCAAAAATTAATAAATACTTTAGGCTCTGGGGGAACAATTGGCCGCGCAGGTTCTGCGATAGACTCCTCCGGAAATATTATCATTGCGGCAACAGCGGCTTTTGGCGGGACAAATAAAAGTTATGTTGTCAAGTTAAATTCTTCTGGGGTAATACAGTGGCAAAAAATTTTCCAGCCCACTTACCCCGGTGACTCTAGCAGCAACGTCGGAACAGATTGTGTAGCAGTGGACTCTAGCGACAATATTTTTGTTGGAGGCTACTCTGCCGGGAACCCAGACCCCCTCATTGTTATGAAGCTAAACTCTAGCGGCACAAGCCAGTGGCAGAGGTGTATTAACACGGATAGGTCCGCGTACCTAAATGAAGGAAGAGCTCAGGGCATTGCGGTAGATTCTAGCGGCAATGTCCTTGTTTGCGGAGACTATATTGGCGAGGATAAGTCTGTTTTGTGGAAGTTAAACAATTCCAACGGGCTGATACAGTGGGGTAGGCAACTTTATACTTCCGGGAAAGACAGCACGTTTTACGGTGTGGTGACAGATTCGAGCGACAACGTTTATGTTTCTGGGGAATCTGAGGGAACAACTGTGGAGGGAGGTATAGAAGCGTTGCTTGCTAAGTACAATTCTGCGGGGTCTCTCCTGTGGCAAAGAAGTTTTAATACCAACCCCTCTTCTTTGACACCAAGCACCATCTTTTACGCAATAGCCCTTGATTCTAATCAAGACATGCTAATAACAGGCCACGCGAGACCCGACGATTTCAATCCATCCATCAATCGCCCAGATGATATGATAGTTGTAAAACTCCCAAACGACGGGTCTCTTACAGGCACATACGGCAGATACACATACGAAGCGTCTTCTCACACTAGCTCTACCGCCTCGGAAGAAGAGGTTGCGGCAACTGAAAGCAACTCTACCGCGGCTTTGACAGCTTCAACGGCGTCAGAGACCATTCTGCAAGAGTACCTTCGCACAACAGTGGAATAAAGGAGCCGTTCACCGATGGCAGTAATGAACAAAATGTTGATGGCGGCGGGAAGCTTGGAGGACCCTTCTTACTGGATTTCTTTAGCCGGAACCACAAGAAACAACGTTGCTCGCGGCGTAGTTAGTGACTCCAACGATAATGTTTATGCAGCAGGATACGGGGTGCCAGAGGCGTCGTCAACATTTGACGATGAGGCTATTCTCTACAAGTGGAGTAATTCTGGGACACTGCAATTCTGTCGAGGGATTTCGAACCTGTCAACGGATGACAGGTATCGTGCAATCGCGATAGATTCTAGTGACAATGTTTATGCAGTGGGCGACGCCAACTCCGATGCTATAATTGCTAAGTACAACAGTTCTGGAACGTCTCAGTTTTTTAAGTCGTTGTCATCACTTGGTTTAGAGGTTCTTTCCTCGGCATATATAGATTCTGGTAATAATCTCATAGTTGCGGGCAACACAAGCGGAGTGGCGCTTATAGCTAAGTACAACTCCAGTGGCGAAGTGCAGTGGCAACGGACGCTGACACCGGGATCAGGAAACTCATCTTTTAATGGTGTTTCTGGAGACAGCAGCGATAATTACATTGCCGTGGGTGACGACTTAACCAACGGGGGTGCGCTTATAGCTAAGTACAACTCCAGTGGTGTGTTGCAGTGGCAACGAAAACTAGGCTCTTCTGATCAAGAAGCCCTCGCCTGCGTTGTGGACTCTAGCGGCAACAGTTATATAGCTGGAGTTGCAGAACTCGCTCCGGGCAGTTCTGATGCGCTCGTGTTCAAGTACAATTCAAGTGGGGTTTTGCAGTGGCAAAAAACGTTAACCGATTCTGGACAGCTTAATCTAGCTACCGGAATTGCTTTAGACTCTGTCAATAATATTTATGTGTCGGGGAGTCGGGACAGGCCTGTTCCGGTGGGCATTCAAGCAACAATGTCTAAGTATTCCAACGCTGGAGTTCTGCTATTCCAGCGGAGCTTAGATTTCGACGCTTCATTCGATGCAGACGACCAAAGCTTCGGGATTTCGATAGATTCTAGACAGAACGTGCTTTGGTGCGGTGAAGCGCAAAACAATGCGGTTAGCAACTTTTTTAACACGTTTGTCGCTAAGTTGCCCAGAGACGGGTCTCTTACGGGCACTTACGGCCCTGCAACTTACGCCGTATCTACTATGACTTCCAGCACTTCTACTTTTACAAGCTCAACAAGTACCCTGACGGACAGTGCATCAACCCTAACCGAAGCAACGGAAACCCCGGTACAATCCGGCCAATTTAATTTTGTCACAATTCAATAGGTAAAGAATGGGAAGCTACATAAACGTTTTGACTGGAGAGCACCCTGTTTCTTTTTCACAGGTAAAAAAGTGTTTACCTAACGTTAGTTTTTCCAAAAAGCCTGTTGAGGTTGGAGAATACAGGTTGGTTCAACAGACTACACGTCCTGAGTTTAATCCAGACGTTCAGCATGTAGCGGAAGGGAAGCCTGTACTTTGCAGCGGCGGTTATGTGCAAACTTGGGTTGTTACGGACTATGCCGAAGACCTTGTTTTGAAGCGTCAGATCAATCTTGCGGCTTATGCCGAGAAAAAAGTACGGCGTGAAAGAAAACTGCGATTGGAGCAAACAGACTGGACGGCTAACTCGGATGTCCGTATGAGCGTTGAAATGGCTACCTATCGCCAAGCTCTTCGTGATATAACTTCTCAGGAGTCTTATCCTTGGGACATTTCTTGGCCCGAACTTGAAGGAGTTAACTAATGCCTTTACAAAAGTTGCAGTTTCGACCCGGTATAAACAAAGAAACCACCTCTTACACCAACGAGGGGGGCTGGTTTGACTGTGACAAAGTGCGGTTTAGAGCGGGGTTACCTGAAAAGATCGGGGGCTGGAGCCGCCTCGGGAAAAATTCGTTTTTAGGGTCGGCGCGGTCTCTCCACCCTTGGAGCAGCTTGTCTTTAGAGAACTTTTTGGGTCTTGGCACTAACTCCAAATACTACATTGAGTCTGGTCAAGCATACTACGACATAACTCCGATACGGCAAACAACTGCTGCCGGAGACGTTACCTTCTCGGCTAGTTCGGGGTCGTCTCTTTTAACAGTCACAGACACTAATCACGGGTCCGGGCCGGGAGACTTTGTAACCTACAGCGGAGCCGTAAGCCTCGGAGACACCGTCACAGCCGCGGTTCTCAACCAAGAATATGAAATTAACACGGTAGTTAATGGGTCCGAGTACACTATTAACGCTAGAGCGCCCAACCTTTTGAACACTATAACGGTAGACGGTCAGTATTCTCCAACCTTAGTGACGGCTAGTGGTTCCGACACGGGGGACGGAGGCACCTCGGTTGTTGGCGCATATCAGGTGAACATCGGGCTAGACACCACGGTCCTCGGAACAGGTTGGGGGGCGGGCTCATGGAGTCGAGGCTCTTGGGGGAGTGCCGCAACCTTAACCGTAGCTAATCTTCTTCGCTTTTGGACCCAAGATAATTTTGGTCAAGACCTTGTTTACAACGTAGAAGATGGAGGAATTTTCTACTGGTCTGGAGCGGGTGCCTCTCCTCTGGAAACGCGCGGGGTTGCGTTGTCTGATCTTGCCGGGGCGAGCGGCGCTCCAACCGTTGCGAGAAAAGTGCTTGTATCAGACGTTGATCGTCACGTCATTGCGTTTGGCGCAGACCCTATATCTGAAACATCCAGTTTAAGTACAGGGACGCAAGACCCCTTATTAATTCGTTTTTCTACTCAGGAAAATCCTGCGGACTGGACCCCTACTCCGCTTAATACCGCAGGAGACCTTCGCTTGGGCTCTGGCTCAAGAATTGTTACGGCGGTAGGGACTCGACAACAGGTGCTGGTTTTCACAGACGTTTCTATTCATGCTATGCAGTATGTCGGACCTCCGTATACCTTCGGCATCAACATGATATCTGAGAACACAACTGTTCGAAGCGGCTCTTCTGTAATTGCAGTTGACGACGCGGTGTTTTGGATGGGAAAAAACGAGTTTTATTCTTACAGCGGGGGCATTCAAAAACTACCGTGTTCAGTTCTAGACTATGTTTTCTCTGACTTTAACGACTCTCAAGCGGAGAAAGTGTTCGCGGCATCCAACACGGCATTTTCTGAAGTGTGGTGGTTTTACCCGTCAGCGTCTTCTGATAACGTTGATCGTTATGTTGTATACAACTACGTTCAAAAGATTTGGTATAACGGAACTTTGGCTCGCACAGCTTGGACTGACCGGGGGGTAACCGACTTTCCAATCGCTGCTAGTAATGACGGTTATCTTTACACTCACGAAACGGGGTTCGACGACGGAAGCACTAACCCCCCATCTTCGATCAACTCTTTTGTTGAATCTAGTCAATTTGATATTGGCGAGGGCGACCAGTTTATGTTTGTTAACCGGATTATCCCGGACCTGACTTTTAGAAACTCTCCCACCACAAACCCTACGGTTAATTTTACACTTAAAACTAGGAATTTTCCGGGCGGGGCGTATCTTCAAGAAAACTCTAAGGTCGTAGAGAAAACGGCGTCTGTACCTGTTGAGCAGTTTACTCAAGATGCCCACATTCGACTGAGAGGCAGGTCGGTTGCAATAAAAGTTGAGAACGACACGACGGGTGTTGGTTGGAGGCTTGGGTCACCGAGGCTTGACATTCGACCTGACGGGAGGAAATAATGTCTCGAATTAATGCGATTCCTTATTTTCCTAATGCTCCATCGGAGTACGACCAAAAATATTTGTCGGAGATTGTTAGGGCATTCTCGGTTTTTGTTCAGCAGAACCAAACTCCGGGGGAGGGCAGAAACACTTTCACGGTGTTTACCGATTTACAGACGGATGATTCCGGGCTTGAAAACGGCGCGGTTTTCCAACAGGACGGGTTTCTAAAGATCGCATTGATAAATTCCCCTAACGTTCGGGGAATGGTTGGAACAGGCCAAACGGGCCCAGTAACGGTGGTAATAGCATGAATAAAGAATGTATTTGTAAAAACGACGACTTATTCCAGATGGCGATCATGGCTCACAACCAGCATAGAGGTGTGTGCCCTAAATGCGGGGAGCACTTTACTGAACCCAAAAGTCAGAGTATAAGTGTTTTAGTAACGGCTCCAGAAGCGATGCAAGGGGACACCTGATGAACCAGCAAATGACATTTCCGGAAGGCGGCCTCGCTTCGTTTCTTACGTCTAACATGGACGAATTTGACGACAGCCGACTTGCTTTTGGTCGTCAAACGGGCATTAACTCCATGCGGGAAACTGCCGAGCGCATGGCCCAGATGGGCCGTGGCGGAGATGTTCATGTTGGTCACTTAGAGCACGGCGAGGGGGTTGTTCCCCGCCGAGTGCGTGAAAACAACCCTGATCTGGTAATTGCCATAGATAATGCGATTGCTAATGAGGGTGCGGACCCAAGCGCTTATGTTGTCGGAAGCGAAACAAACTCCATAAACCCGTATACGGGCCAGCGAGAGTTTTTCTTTAAGCAGGTAGTTGGCGGCGTTAAAAAACTATTTAAGGCCATTGCTCCAATTGTCATACCAATGGCTTTAAACTTTTTTGCTCCGGGTCTGGGATCAGTTGCTGCGGGCTTTATTGGAAGCGGAATAACGGGCCTTGCTCAAGGGAACAGCTTTAAAGACTCTATGAAAATGGGGCTTATGGGCGGTGTTATTGGCGGAATTTCTTCTGGTTTGCAGGGCGTATTTAACAAGGACGCTACAGGGTCACCTATGCAGAAGTTCGGTCAGGGGGTTCGGCAGGGCGCTGGGGTGGATACTTCAAAGGGCGGCATTTTTGGAGACAAACCGTGGTTTGACAAATCCAGAAGCGTTCTTGGCCGTGAATTTGACCCCGCGGTTGCAAACGCCGCAATTGATCCCGCTGCGGAGCCCGGTTTGGGTCAAAAAGCCTTGGACTTTGTTCTTCCTAAAGCCGATCCGACGTCAAAGGCTGTTAACGAGCTTACTTCCGAAATTATAACGGCGAATCCGACAATTAAGCCCGAGTTTGCTTACGCTCAAGCTAAAGAGCAGCTAACTCCGGGCTTTCTGTCTAAGTACGGCGGAACACTGGCGACAGGCGCTGCCGTAGCTGCTACGTCCGGCGCGTTTAACGAGCTTCCTATGGAGGAAGTTGAAGACCCTTATGGTGGTTTGTCTGCCTCGGAAAACCGCCTAACGGAAAACAGGGAAAAATTCACTGTAGGTTCTGCGGGCCTTCCAAAGTATATTTCTTTGAGCGACACGATGGTAACCCCAAATTACATGCAGCAGGCCGCTAGGGGCGGAGAGATGTTCCCACGCCGTAATGGTTATATCGCGGGCCCCGGAACTGAGACCTCAGATGACATCCCTGCGATGCTCTCTGACGGGGAGTTTGTAATGACCGCTCAAGCGGTCCGCGGCGTTGGTAACGGAAACAGACAACAGGGAGTTCGTAAGATGTATGATATGATGCGAGCTTTTGAAGGAGGCGCAGTAGCATAATGGCTGTACAAGAGCAAATCGTCACGAACCGCCAAGACCCGGCAGTAGAAGCTTACCGCCTTGGTCTTTTAGAGGACACTCAAGGCTTTATTAAAGGCCAGATTGAATCGGGTCTGGCCCCACCTGACTACCAGATTGCCAATTTGGCCCCCAATGAACAGGCCGCAATTTTGGCGGCTCAACAGGGCGTTGGTTCTTATCAGCAATATCTGGACTCCGGGCTTGCCGCAATGCAGCAAGGCTCTAACGCGCTGGCGGGCTCCGGTGCTCAGTATGACCCTAATTCCTATCAAAACTACATGAACCCTTACGAAGACGCTGCGGTTCAGTCGGCTATGGGCGACATTCAACGATCCAGTGACATTGCGCAGCTTGGAAATAACGCAAACGCCGTAGGGGCGGGTGCTTTTGGGGGCTCGCGGGACGCGATTGTTCAGTCGGAACAAAACCGCAATACCTTGGATCAACAAGCACGGACCGCGGCTCAGATGCGCGCAGCCGGGTACGGACAAGCCCAGCAGCTTGGTCAGGGTGCTTTTGACTCTGCAATGAATCGTCAGCAGACTATGGCGAGCACATACGGTGCGCTTGGTCAGGGCCTCGGCTCATTGGGGCAATTGTCTTCTAGCTTAGGAACTGCCGACCTCCAGAACCTTTCTCAAACGGGCCTTACCGAGCGCGGCGTTCAGCAGGCAGGTTTGGACGCAACGCGAATGTCGAATTTACAGCGTTATACTCAACCTTACCAACAGTATGGCTTTCTTTCAGACATTTATTCGGGTACTCCTACGGGGTCCTCTACACTTACGGCTTCCTCTATGCCTCAAGTGTCGCCTTTTCAAACCGCTGCGGGTTTGGGAATAGCTGGTTTAACCGCGGCGTCGGGTGCTCAAACTGCGGGGTTATTTTAAATGCCAAATGTAATGAACAGGCCTTTGTTTCGGGGGATGGGTGGGCCTTCCCAACCGATGCCTCAAGATATGATGCCTCCGCAAGGAATGCCTCCGCAAGGAATGCCTCCGCAAGGAATGCCTCCGCAAGGAATGCCCCCGCAAGGAATGCCTCCGCAAGGAATGCCTCCGCAAGGAATGCCTCCGCAAGGAATAGACCCTGCAATGGAGCAAGCTCTTATGGGCGCGGAATCTTCCGGGCAAGACATGGGCATGCAAATGGCCGGAAACATGATGAGCACAATAGACGGCGCGGAAGACTATCAATCTTTGATAGACGGAATTCGAGGCAACAGCCTGCCTTTAGAGCAGCGTTATCAAGAGCTTGCGGGCCTTGTTGGCGAGCAAGACGCTATGGCAACCCCAGAATCTGTTTTAGCTTTGACCCAGCCGACCATTATGATGACCGAGCAAGGTGCGATGGACAGCGGCATCGGCGAGTTGATGCAGGGCATTTCCGGAGACGTGTCTATGGAAGGCCCGATGGAAGAGGGCGTTGGCTCCCTCATGGCAGCGGGGGCGGGAAACACACCACCCGTAAATTTTAGGAATGGCGGACCTGTAGAGGTTCGCGGATATGCGGGTCAAAAGCCTGATTCCTCGGACGTTCGTCCGGGCGGCGGTAGCCGTATAATAAATCAGGCTGAGAAAGATGTATCTCAGTACGAAAAGTTTTTTGCAGGCGGCTTTGACCAACAAGCGCGCGCCGCGGCTCTTGAAGAACAGAACAAAATGGCACGAGCCCAGATGTTGTTTGACATTGCGGGCACTGCTTTGAATTTTGCTGGTCAAACGCAGGGCGGTTCTATTGCCGAGCGCTTGGCTAATTCCGCGTCGCAGACCCAGCTAACCGACAAGATCGGACAGCGGTCCGCGGGCATGTTAGCTGCCAAGCAAGCTCAACAGGCGGAAGATAGTCAGATGCGTATGCAAGCAAGACTAGCGAGCTTGAGTCAGGCTCAGACGGATGAACAGAACAAGCAGGAATTGCGGGTAGCCGGGGCTGGGTCAACAAAAACGGCCCCCGATATGGAAACTATTTATACGGTTGATGCCGACGGAAATCCAAAGATTTACGATCAATTTAACATGAAAGACGACGATGATATTGCTAGGTTCAAAGCTTTTATTGACTCTGATAATCAAGCAAAACTAGACTTTAAAATTTATGATGATGAAACTATTAAACCCTTTATAAAGGCTAAAGAATCCCGTCTTACTGGTGAGGTTGAAGGTCAAAAAACTTTGTCCACAGAGTATATTGTTAAACAACCGTTCAGTGTTACCCGAAACGGGGTAAAAGTAGACTTTAAAACAGGAGAGTTAGGGTTTTTTACTCAAAACGAGCTAGACAGACACGCTAGCTCGCTGGGATCGATTGCATCTGGAACAGAAAGAGTAACGCTTTATCCTATCGACGGAAAAGGAAACCCTGTTGCCTTTCCAAAAACCAGCACTCAAATCGCCGCTCTTACAGGGCTAAACGGTGGTTACACAGATGACCCTTCGGCCTATGTTAGTTGGCTAGAAGAAGACCAAGCAAATAGAGAAGCCAAGGGCAAGTTTGTACCAAAAACTTTCTACCGCACCCGTTCTAACGGGACAACGAAACGTCAGACAATAAATATATCGGGAAAACAGGGCCTAATAGACGCTGAAGCTCTTGTAGCACTTGGTTATACAACTGATTCCTCAGAATCAAATGCCGCGATAGCTGACGCTCTTGCCATAAAACAACAAGAACGCGGCTTTAACGCGGTGCAGTTCTATAGGAAAAATGCAGACGGGAGCTTCGATAGAACCGAAGTAAATGTCGTAAACGCAAAAGGGCGAAACAAGGCTTCTGATCTTTTAAAGGATGGCTATATAACGGATAATGCCGCGGCAAACAAGGCACTTGATGAGATTTACGGAATAAGAAAAGAAAAACGGACGGAAATGCAAACCATCCAAGCCGAGATTCGCGGTCAAACTTTCCTTAAAATGGCCGAGAAACGGGCCGAAGATATGACTATTTCCAAAGAAAAACGGGGCGTTGCCACCCTTCTTTTGAAAGAGGAACGCGCAAAACTTGCTCTTATAGAAGCAGAAAACCGCGCAAATGATCGCACACTTGACACTGAAGCAAGGGCTCTAGCGCGTAAGAAGGCCGACGAATATAGAGGCGAACTTATTGCCGTTCGTGCTGGACTGCGTGAAGTTAAATTGGACATAGCCGCCGAAAAACGTGCTTTAGAGACTGCTGTTGCCGCAGAAGGCAGAGACGCAGTTGCTCCGTTTACAAAAACAATAGGCGACAAGATTTATCGCATTGATTTGTCTAAACCAGAAGCCGACCAAATCACGCTTCTTGTAGATGAGGCTACTATTCCAGATGTGTTTGGAAGTGGAACTACTGGTAAAGTAATGAGCCTTGTTTCTAACGAAGACCTTTTGTCCAAGTATGCTAACAACACTTTGTCCAAAGAGGCGGATGGAATTTCGCCTACAGATATGGAAGCCGCTTTAATTGCCTACACTTCTCCCACCAGCACGGCTTATAGCGCCGATGCAAAATCGGTTGTTTCCACTCCCGGCAAAGCTCTAACTTCTACAATGATTGACGCTTTACGGGCTAGAAGGTTAAACGGTCTTAGCGTTCCAACCGGAGTATATTTCCCACAGGATCAGTTGGATGCGGATGTCGATGAACGTTTGAGGATTAATAATGGTTTAGACCAACCCCCTCCAATGACCGAGTTTTTAAGTGACGCCGCTTG
>Ga0307993_1000690_pt1 | contig 11580 bp, 14 predicted proteins | sample EllFjometagen260_FD_203163 | JGI IMG/M metagenome (GOLD analysis project Ga0307993, IMG submission 203163) | Marine microbial communities from Ellis Fjord, Antarctic Ocean - #260 | ecosystem: Environmental > Aquatic > Marine > Unclassified | place: Southern Ocean | collected 2014-11-02 | reverse complement strand
CACCATATCCTTCTCTTTTTATTATGAGGGGTAACCAGTCTTTTTTTAGTAGTAACATCTCCTATAATCTGATGGATTTTTTCGAGTTTGCAGCAGATCAATATGTTTCAGCAGACTATGAGCACCAATTCAATGGTTTGATAATGAATAGAGTCCCTTTGCTCAAAAAATTGAAGTGGAGAAGCTTTGTAAATACCAAGGCCGTCTATGGTACTATGAGTCTAAGAAACAGAAATCTTATGCCTCTAACTGTTGCTGGATATACAAATCCGAGCTTTTTTATAAATGGAAAACCTTATGTAGAAATGGGTTATGGTATAGAAAACATATTTAGATTTGTGCGAGTAGATTTTATACACAGGCTCACATATTTAGACGCTAGTCATCCTAACGCTAAACCATTTGGGGTGAAATTTAATGCTGTATTGAGGTTTTAGAGAGGGGAAAACGAAGCTTATTTACTGCTTAGTTTTGGTGCAAAAGAACCCAGCTAGTAACTCCCTCGCTACATACTATTTTAGAAAACAATATGGACTGGTCTCCTGATATTGTTCTGCTACCGTTTGCTCCAAAAAGATCTATTGTACATAGTTTCTCGGCTGATGAATGGCTAGTGGTTTTGTTCATTTATGTTTTTAAAATAGTTAAAACACACGGCTAAATCCTCACCTGTAAGTAGTTAGTAGTATAGCGAAAGTGGATGATTATCTTTTACTTTCAAAAAAAGTCTTCATAAGCTTGGCACACTCAGCCTCCATAACTCCTTCTTTTAGTTTTAGTTTACCTTGACTACTAACGAAATTTGTAAAACCATGCTTAGGTTCTAGACATCCGACGTACACCCTCTTTATCCGAGCATTTTTAATAGCACCATAGCACATTACACAAGGTTCTACAGTCACATAAAGTTCGCACTCATTCAGAAACTTAGAGTTTAAATATGAGCTAGCAGCTGTTATAGCAAGCATCTCTGCGTGAGCAGTTGGATCATTTAACTTCTCTACCTGATTATACCCTTTGCCTATTATCTGATTGTTAGCCACTACTATAGCTCCTATAGGCACCTCATCTTCTGCATAAGCCATTTCAGCTTGCCTTAGAGCTTGTTTCATGAAGTGTTCTACTCCTAGTTCCATATCATTCTATTTCCTTGTCTATTTCCTGCATTATAGCCTCGTAAAACATCTCTCCCACATACTTTGCTCCTTTGAAACTAAAATGTGTGTAGTCTTTTTGTGCCAACCCTTTATTTACCCAAGCCACCATAGAGTTTTTGCCTCCCATAGCCTCATACAGGTCCCAAAAACAGCTGCCAGTTTCGAAAGCGGCTTCCTTCATAGCATCTCGGATGAGTGGTACGTTAGTATACGAAACCTTCTGCCCTCCGTTATTCTTACTCATATCGCTGGGCCCAATCACAATTATACTTACTCCAGGATATGCTCCTTTTATGCTCTTGAGTTGGCGTACTAAAATGTTTTTATAATAGCCATAGTCTGATCTTACATTTGGCACGACATTGATGCCGTATTGCAGTAATACGCACCTCACGTTCATCTCTTTTAGTTGTCTGGAGTATTGCTCTTTGTTCATTTTATCAAATCCTAATGCAGAGCTGCCACGCATGGCAAAATTGTCTACAGCAACACCTTTAGCTCCATCTAGAGCTATACCATATACCGTAGGAAACTTACCTTTAGTAAATGAGAGCTTTATGCTTTTCTGAGGAGAGATACTCCAAGTATACTTGCCGATGCTACGTGCCGGTTTTAAGACATAGTCGTTCACATAATTATCTGCTCTTAGATTTACTTGAAACGGTTGATCCGTATGATAGAGCAATGTTGCTTTAGAATAGTTCCTTGCCCGCTTATATCCCGAATAGCCATTCTTAATTTTAATATATGCATTCGCTTGCTTTTTATTGGTAAAGCTTGCTTTACTACTAGCCCCGCTAGTAGAGTCTAGCATCCAAGAACTGAAAGTGCTGTACGCTCCACTTATTACAAAACTTGAACCCCCTATTCCATACATCCCATTTTCTGCTGTTGCTCCTCTTACGTAAATAGCCTGCTTCTTAAAATTTTTACTTTCCGAAACAAAAGCGGCCCTTCTAGAGCTGGCAGCAGGTTCCCTGGGGAGAACTATGCCGGGACCCTCGCCTCCAAAGCGAAGCTGCATTCTGTTTCTCACATAGTCCGTAATTCTATCTCCTTCTAGTTGTGAATCTCCGTAATGTAAGATTCTAACAGTTTTGCTTTTACTCTCGTATTTCAGTGCGTGTATTAAGGTCTTTAGTGCGTTGGGATTATTGGGTGCAAACTGAATCTTTCTAAAAAACGGTGTTTCTTTAGTGTTCGGTTTTTTTGTAGTGTCTGTTTTGCCTTTCGTGGCAAGGGATGTTTTCGCCGAATCTTCTTCTAGATTTTCAGATAGGGAAATGCCTTGAAGAACGTTTTCTATATCAATCTCTGAAGAAGACGCCTTTGTAGCTCCTTCTAATTCTTCTAGTGATACAAACTTTAGCTTAGTATTATCGCTTATAGCTATGCCCTCTGACGGAAAGAAAATGACAACGAGACCGAGTAATAGGTTAACTGCGAGAATAGCTACCAGCAGATTTACAGGTTTAAAACTCCTGCTTTCAAGATATTTATTTCTGTCCAGTTTCACTGGCCCAATTTAATCTTTTCTTTGAATAGCTTTTCGCTCTTCGCCATTCATTCTATCTATCTTTTGATAGTAAGCCTTTTTAGCTGGATCTACCTTAATGACAAGCTTTTGATTTATGTCTATTCTGTCTCCCTCTAGGTTGTTCCATCTTATTATTTGAACTACTTCACAGTCATATAAATCTGCTATTATAAATAACATGTCGCCATTTCGCACGGCATATGTTACATCTATAGTCTCACCCGTTTCCCTTATTTCTTCAGCTGAAACATTCACAATAGGAGGTGCTGGTTTCTCGACAAAAACAGTGTCTACTAATACCTTAATCTCAGTACGCGTGTACGTAGGCAGTTTAGCATAGTTATATACATCAGAGCCTAGACTATTAAACTTAACTAGTCTGTTGCTAGGAATCGTTAGATAAAATTTTTGATCCGTTTGCGGAATTATTTTCTTTTTGTAAATGGGATTTAGCTCTTGCAATAAGTCATAAGTCATCTCTAGTTTAGTAGCGAGCTGATATAGAGTAGTGTATTGCGTTATTATTACCTGCTCTTTTTTGATTAGAAGAGGAGCTACTTTATATCCTAGTTTTTTATAGTAATGGCCAAGGTATATTGCTCCTACCATCTTGGGATATACTTCTCTTAGCTCTCGGTCTAAATATTTGCTAACTGGCCAATACTCATCTGAAGAATCTGCAGATAAAATCCTTGCTTTTTGCCAAGCCACATCAGATGATGCATATATGGTCATCGCTTTTCTCCAGTCACCGGTTTTGGCAAAAATGCTAGTAATTTCTTCGCAAAAAACCTCCGCAGACTTAAGCACATCTCTTCTCTCGTCCACGTAGTTAGTTAAGGTTAATCCGTGTTTTTTGGCAACGGAGTAGGACATATCAAAAAAGCCCTCTCTGCCATCGCTATGAGAGTTTAAATACTCGCAATCTGATAAAGAAATGCTAGCAAAGCGTAACTCCGCAGGCACATTGTTATCCTTAAAAACTTGTATTAACTCTTTATCGTATGTAATGTATGTAGCTAGTGTCTGTTGGTTTTGGGCAGAAACTGTACTATACGAGTAAATCGCAGAGCGTACGTCCTCATTAAAATCGAGAGGCACTTGTGTCTGTAGACTATCTAAGTGTGCACTTAGAGTAGAGTCAGAAAGCTTTGCAGCACACTCTAAACTTAATCCTATTGCTAATAGAATCAGTTTAATTTTCATAGTACTTGGCTACTATTTCTCCTATGTTAAATAAGTCATTCTCTGCAAAAGCTCTACTCATAAAGTGCATACCGATTGATAGGCCGTTCTCTTCCTCTGTAGGTATAGATATGGCTGGTAAGCCTGCCAGCGGAGCTTGTACTGTGAATATGTCTGCTAGATACATTGCTATCGGATCCTTGCTGTGCTCTCCGCCTATTTCAAAAGCGACCGTTGGTGTAGTAGGGCATAAGAAAAGATCATACTCTTCTAATATTTTATTGCTTTCTCGCTGTATTATTCTCCTCACTTTTTGAGCTTTGGAATAAAATGCATCGTAGGAGTCTGCACTTAGCACAAAGGTTCCCGTCATTATCCGTCTTTTCACTTCGGGCCCAAAGCCTTCACTTCTAGATTTTTTAAAAGTAGATTCTATGTCAGTAGCCTGAGTACTTCTGTGGCCGTATAACATGCCACTATATCTTGAAAGATTAGAAGAAGCCTCTGCAGTGGTAAGTACGTAGTAACACGGCACCATATAATCTAAGTAGGGAAAAGATTTCTCTTCTACTGTATGGCCGTCTTGCTTTAGCTTTTCTATCAAGTGGATATAAGCAGTTCTCACACTGTCAGAAACGCCCTCACTTTCTAAAGCTTCTTTGGAGTATGCTATTTTGTATTTCTTGGCTGGGTTGGCCTTATAAGTCTTTACTTCTGTAGAAGAAGATGTAGCATCTGCCTCATCTTTTCCAGCCATTATTTCGGTAAGCAGTGCAGCATCTTGCACGCTAGATGTGATAGGTCCTATTTGGTCAAAACTAGATGCATAAGCGAGTAGTCCATATCTAGATATGCGACCGTATGTAGGTTTTATGCCTATGGTACCTGTGAAAGATGCTGGCTGTCTAATAGAGCCTCCAGTATCTGAGCCTAGTGCTGCCAAACAAAGATCTGCTTGTACTGCTACTGCACTTCCTCCCGAGCTGCCTCCTGGCACTCTGCTCTGGTCTGCAGCGTTGTGCACTGCACCATAAGCTGAGTTCTCATTACTAGCTCCCATAGCAAATTCGTCACAATTACATCTAGCAATTACAATGGCGTCTTCATCTAAAAGACGTTGCAACGCTGTTGCGGTATATACTGCTTCGTAGTTGCCTATTATTTTAGAAGAGGATGAGGATACATGTCCTTGGTAGCAAATGTTATCTTTAATGGCCAGAAACATTCCAGCTAATCTGCCAGCTGTTCCTGCCTTTATTTTAGCATCCATAGCCGCTGCTTTTTTTAAGGATTCTTCTTCAAAAACCTCTAAAACAGCATTGAGCCCAACGTGTTTTTTATTTTGAGCGATGTAGTAATGAGCTAGCTCTACACAAGACGTTTTGTCTTTAGCTAGGTCTTCTTGAATGTAAGAGAGTGATGTGTATTTTTTTGAAATCATTCAGCCTTCTTATCCTCTTCTTTTTCGGATTTTGGCTTTTCGTTCATTCCATCTCTTAGGTGGTCTGTTACGTCGTTTTTAGCTTTGTTAAACTCTTTTATTCCAGAGCCTACTCCTTTCATTAATTCAGGAATTTTTCTACCACCAAAAAGAATGAGTATGGCTAATATGATAAATATCCATTCAGAACCCCCCATGTTTAAAAATAACAGCATAATTTTTCTATTAAAATTTCTATTGCAAACGTACTACATTTCTTTGGATATTGTGAAATGACATAGAATCATTAAATTCGTTGCACAATCAATAAACTATGGCAGTACGACGACCTTTCAACCTCCAGAAATGGATAGACGAACACAGAAACGAGCTAAAACCACCAGTTGGAAATAGAAACCTATATAAAGATGCAGGAGACTATATAGTAATGATAGTGGCAGGACCAAATGCTCGAAAAGACTACCACTATAATGAAACCGAAGAGCTCTTTTACCAGCTCGAGGGTGATATAACCGTAAGAATACAAGAAGATGGCAAAGCGGTAGACATTCCCATAAAAGAAGGTGAAATGTTTCTGCTACCAGGCATGGTACCTCACTCTCCTATCAGAAGTGAAAAAAGCATAGGCTTGGTAATAGAGTGCAAAAGAACTAAAGAGCACCAAGACGGATTGATGTGGTTTTGTGATACCTGTAACCACAAACTGCACGAAGTAAAATTTCCTCTAACTGATGTAGAAAAAGACTTTCAACCTCGCTTCAGAGAATACTATGCCAGCGAAGAACTCCGTACTTGTGACAAGTGTGGGACCACAATGGAGACAGACCCTAGGTTTGTGTAAATGCTTCTATGGTTTTGTATTGTCGTTTCGTTTTTAGCCGTGGTAGCTGCCATCAGAGCTATAATTAGCGAAAGGCAAGAGCATAAGAAAAACTTGCAGCATTGGGAAAAAGCTAAGAATGAGATGGATAAGAAAGTCTAAGACGACTTGTCTAGATTCTAAGAAGATTATTCGCTATCAACTCAAACCCTGATAGTTACTTTTTCGAGTTCTGCGTCAACCTCAATTTTATAACCTCTTTTGTTGAACTTTGGTTGATTTAGGTGAGTCCGTTTTGTGACTTACTTATAAAAGAAAGAGATTCCCTATTTTTGTTAGATATGAAAAGCGTAAATCAATCAATCCTCGCTTCATTTTTAATTATTCTAAGCTCCTCTGTTTATGCTCAGAATTCAAAGGTTGCTAAGGTCAAAAATCCCTCTATAATAATTATCTCAAAAGAAAAAATAGAAGCAAAAATACCAACTCTAGGTTTATCCCTAAATAATGCAGAAATAGAACTAATGTCTATTGAAAATGCTAATGGTTTTTATTACTTGTTAGCTAACACTAAGGATCATGATTACACCTATATCTTTAAACTAAAAGAGCGAAGAGGCAAGTTGCTATTAATGCGGTCTAAAATTATAAACGCTTGTGAAACTTCCACTCTTGATATGGCTAACTATCAAGTTGACCCTAATGGTGATGTCGTTGGTTGCAATGGGCTAAACCATTTTGTAGGTAAAAATTAATGCCTTAATTGGTTGTTAAACCTCCTTCTTCCCCTCTCCCTTAAAGTGTTGCTCTTTGTCTCTGAAAAGAACATTGAACGTGGTCAATGAGCCGTAGATCCGGGTGATGTATTGCTGTAGATTTACTTTGTCTTGATCATCGAGTACTTTGTGACTATTGATGCTTTGCTCCAGTACACGTAGGCGGTCACGTACCATTACTATCTTATGAAAAAAGGTGTCTATTGGGATTTCTTTGACTGACAAGTCGGTATCTTTTGGTTCTAGTACCATTAGACCATTCTTCCACTTATCTGCTAAGTGAACTCGCTCGGTAGCATCTGTATATCGGCTCATCATCCCATAAAATATATCTTCTATCTCTTCCACGCTTACCCTATTGTTGGCACTTTCTAGCACTTCCACTATTTCTAGCTCTTCTTTGCGGTCTATCTCTTGGCTCCCTCCATTGAAAAAACTGATGGTAAAGGTCTCTACGCCTATCCTGCAGATGATGCCATCTCCATGTTCTTCGTGTTTTATTCTACTGCCTATGGTAAGTTCTTTGTTACTCATACCTTCAAAAATAACAGAAAAACCTATCTTCGTTTTACACCAAGTTAACAACTACAATTGGAAGCCATTACTAAACTAGTCGCATTTATAGAAAGTCCCGAAACACCTGAGAGTGAAAGAGAAAAAGCTATCTCTGAGCTTAATTTAATGGGAAAGCCATCCGCTGAAATAGAGGAAGTTGCCTACCGCCATTGGCGGGCGTATTTTGCTAATAATGTAGAAAGTATTCTCAAAGAAAAAATAGTTATAGTAAGTCATCTGCTGCCTGACGAAGTGGTAAATCAATGTTTTGAAAATTCATTCATAGAGTACCGAGAAAAGCTAAAGCAGATGGGCATAGATGACATTCAAAAGTTTGGCTTCACTGGGTTTTAAAATTTAGATAAAAAGAAATGACAGCACTCATCACAGGAGCATCCGCAGGAATAGGGGCGGCACTAGCTAGAGAATTTGCCAAAGACAAAATAGACCTCATCCTCGTAGCTCGTAGAGAAGATCGTCTAAAGGACCTCTCCTCCGAACTCTCTTCTACTTACGGAGTGGTTGTTCACATAATTGCCCTAGATCTTTCGGTTACAGGAAGTGCACAGGAGCTTTACAAAAAAGTAGAGTCCCTTCGACTAAAAGTAAGCTACTTGGTAAACAATGCTGGGTTTGGTGATACGGGAGAGTTCGTAGATTCAGACTTGACCCGTCAAGAGGATATGATAAATTTAAATATTCTTACGCTTACTAAGTTGACTCACTTGTTTGGTGCAGAGATGAAGAAAAATAAAAAGGGCACCATTCTAAATATAGCTTCTATCGCAGCATTTGTTCCGGGACCGCTAATGTCTGTATACTTTGCTACGAAGCACTTTGTGCTGGCATTTTCTGAGGGAATAGCTGAAGAACTTAGACCCTATGGTGTATATGTAACTACGCTATGCCCAGGGCCGACTGAAAGTGAATTTGGCGAAGCCGCAGGCTTCAAAATGTTAACCGATGCTCCGTCTAGTAAATTCCCTTCATCAGCAGAAGTAGCTAAGTTCGGTTATCAAAAAATGAAAGCCAAGCACGTGGTCTTCGTACACGGGTGGTGGAACAATATAGATGCTTTTTTTACTAGATTCGTCCCGCGATGGATAGTTAGAAAAATAGTCTACACCAAAATGAAATAGTCTAGTATCTACTTTTTAGCACATTAAGATGGTGCCTTAAATGGCCAGAGATAAGAAAACCGTACAATACAGGTTGTACTACAAATCCGTTTGCCATTCCTTTATATTTTATATTGATTTCGTCCATACTACTATAAAGTGCTATACTAGAGTCTCTAAGTCTATCAAATTCTGATATCACATCAATCAATTTGCGAGAGTTCGCTTTAGAGTTTTTAACGTACGAATTATGATCAAAACCCGGAAGCTCGTTCATTTCTCCTCTGGCGATAGATAGTGAGCGGTATTGAAAGATTCGCTCAGTGTCTATCACATGCTGAAGTAGCTCATTTACGGTCCACTTACCTTCTTGGTAAGCGTAGGTTCCTTTCTCTTCTGAAATGTTTTGAGACCAAGCAATAAATTCTGCTTTCGAATTTTTCATCGCCTCTATCATGTTGTCTTCACCTACTAATTTTAAGTATCCATCGAAATACGCTGGCACATTTTCTAACCACTTCTTAGACATGCCGCGAAAGTAATTTTTTAAGGCATATTTGCTTTACTCTTAAAAGGTGAGAGACAAATAAAAAAAGGAACCATTAAAGCATTTAGAAAAGTGAGTCATTCGTTATATTTGGATTTCTATTGCGTCGACATTTACTTTCCGAAAAACTTAATGCCTCAGTGGTGAAAATTAATTGTGAGGAATACACTACACGACCTAAAACCTTAAAAGGAAAAAATATTTTATGCTAAAAAGACAAATACCTAACCTACTTACCTTAGCGAATCTACTTTGCGGTACGCTCATTATTATTAATGCATTTCAACTACAGTTTGTGCACGTCATTTGGCTCGCCGCAGCAGCATTAATTTTTGATTTTTTAGACGGTACTGCCGCCAGACTGCTTAAAGTAAGCTCGCCTATGGGCAAGGAGCTAGACTCCATGGCAGACATGGTGAGCTTTGGTGTGGCTCCGGCTTTAGTGCTTTATTGCTATTGGGAAAATGAACTTTTCAACGGGGCAGGTCAATCTCTAACAGGACTGCCGTTCTTAGACGATATACTTCCTTTCTTTCCGTTATTGATTGCGGCATTTGCAGGCTACCGATTGGCCAAGTTTAATATCAACGAGCAGAGCAATGACTACTTCTCTGGGTTACCTACACCCGCACTTGCCTTAGCCTGTTTTGCACTTCCGCTAGCTTCAGAACAGTACGAATGGTCCAACATAATCTTTTCACATCCTGTTTTCATTTTTCTTTTTAGCATACTTGGTGGCATCCTCTTGATAAGTAATGTGAAACTGTTTTCTCTTAAAATAGGATCTAAAAACAAGCCGCTTAACGTGCTTAGAGTTACTCTGTTAGTAGTTTGCGTTGCACTGCTCCTTTTTCTTCATTTTGTAGGGGCTTTTATTTGCCTTTTAGTCTATATCGTATTTTCGCTAAGTGCACAAAAAATCATAGTTTAAAATTCCTTATTTGACCCTTTATTTGCATTAAGATTTATCGGGATGAAAGACAGAATATTTGACCTACTAGACTTAGAACTAAAACGCCAACAAGAAGGCATAGAGCTTATAGCTTCAGAAAATTTCACTTCTGTGAATGTAATGAAAGCCATGGGAAGTGTGTTTACCAATAAATATGCTGAAGGCTTGCCCGGTAAGCGATATTATGGTGGGTGCGAAATAGTGGATCAAGTAGAGCAACTTGCCATAGATAGAGCCAAAGAACTCTTTGGTGCAGCGTGGGTAAATGTACAGCCACATAGTGGTGCACAGGCAAATGCCGCTGTGATGCTTGGGGTACTAAATGCTGGCGATCAGATTCTAGGATTTGACTTGTCTCACGGTGGACACTTGACACACGGAAGCACCGTAAATTTTTCTGGCAAACTATACAAACCAGCATTTTACGGCGTAGAAGAGGCTACTGGTCTTATAGACATGGATAAAGTAGAAGCTAAAGCAAAAGAAGTAAAGCCAAAACTTCTTATCTGCGGAGCATCCTCTTATTCTAGAGACTGGGACTATGCTAGATTTAGAGCTATAGCCGATAGCGTAGGAGCACTTCTACTAGCAGATGTTTCACATCCTAGCGGACTGATAGCTGCAGGACTTCTTAATAATCCGCTACCTCACTGCCATATAGTGACCACCACCACCCACAAGACACTACGTGGGCCGCGTGGAGGTATGATTATGATGGGCAAAGATTTTGAAAACCCTTGGGGATTAACTACTCCAAAAGGAAATGTGAAAAAAATGAGTGCAGTTCTAGATGGGGCTGTATTTCCTGGTACGCAAGGAGGACCACTAGAGCACGTGATAGCAGCGAAAGCAGTAGCTTACGGTGAAGCACTAGACCCGAGCTACAAAGAATACTGCAAACAAGTAATAGCAAATGCGGCTGCACTAGCCAAGGCTATGGTAGCAAGAGGATATAAAATTATATCTGGAGGTACAGATAATCATATGATGCTAATAGACCTGAGACCAAAAAATGAAAATCTCACTGGGAAAGTAGCAGAAAATGCCCTTGTAAAAGCAGACATTACCATCAATAAAAATGCAGTGCCCTTTGAAACGCGTTCCCCTTTTGTAACTTCGGGAATACGCATAGGCACGCCCGCCATCACTACCCGTGGTATGAAAACGGAGCATATGGATAAAGTAGCCGAACTAATAGACCGTGTACTCGTAAATCCTGAAAACGAAGCCAATCTTGCTGCCGTAAAGACAGAAGTAAATGCTTGGATGAAGGATTTTCCGCTATATAATTAGTATAATTCTGTTCCAAAAAATCGACTTATATTGGGCTTTTTTAACTAAAAGCTGAAATTATCAAAACCATACTAACTGACATTAGACAATACTGGCGAAACGACCTTCTTGCGGGTTTTAGCGTTTCTCTAGTAGCATTGCCTTTATCTATAGGAATAGCTCTAGCAATGGGCCTACCTACCAAAGCCCTATTAGCTGG
>Ga0307993_1000689_pt1 | contig 11582 bp, 7 predicted proteins | sample EllFjometagen260_FD_203163 | JGI IMG/M metagenome (GOLD analysis project Ga0307993, IMG submission 203163) | Marine microbial communities from Ellis Fjord, Antarctic Ocean - #260 | ecosystem: Environmental > Aquatic > Marine > Unclassified | place: Southern Ocean | collected 2014-11-02 | reverse complement strand
CCGAAACAAAAGATATGTCTTCAACGAATTGGAAACACTTATTCTCTTTTCCTTTAACACTTTTGCAGGTGTGCGGTCTATTTTCTTTAATAATTGATCGTAGTATTTGTAAGCCACGTAGACTCCAAATCTAGCGTCATTCGGCAAGCTCTTAATACCTAGACGTGCTATTTTAAAATCCTCTTTTATCTCTTTGACAATGTTGTTTTTTTCTTTTGTACTTAGATTTTCAGGATCAATATTTGGAAAGTAGGTTCGGTTCAGATGGTCATAATCTTCTTTAAAGTCTCTTAAAAAATTCACTTTTTGAAAGGCTGAACCCAGTTTCATAGCTGATTCTTTTAATCGATTGTATTCCACGTCATTACCTTTCACGAATACCTTTAAACACATTAAACCTACAACGTCCGCTGAACCATAAATGTAGTCTTCTATTTCTTGCTGGTTAGTATAGACCTGTTTGGATAAGTCAGCTCGCATACTGTGTAAAAAAGCTTGGACAAGACAGTCTTCAATGTTATATTCTTTTACTGTTTTCTGAAAGGCATTGATGACTGGATTAGTGCTAATGCCACATAGCAAGGAGAAAGTATATTCTTCTTCAAATCTATTGAGAAGTTCTTCTTGCGGATATCCTTCGAAACTGTCCACAATTTCATCCGCAACACGTACAAATCCATATATATCATAAATAGCTTGACGGATACTAGGAGCCAGCAGACGAACAGCGATGGAAAAGGATGTGCTATAGCTTTTAGTTATATTCACAGAACTTTGATGGGATATAGTGTCAAATAGATTTTTCATTTACTAAGATGTTTCAGGATTAATTCTGATGCGATTTTGCCGGAAATTATGGCTGGTGGAACTCCTGGCCCTGGAAGAGTGAGTTGTCCCGTAAAGTATAGATTCTGTACCTTTTTACTTTTAATGCGAGGTCTTAGAAAGGCAGTTTGCTTTAGCGTATTTGCTAATCCATAAGCATTGCCCTTGTACGAATTATAGTCTTCCTTAAAATCTTTGACACAATACGATTTAACAAAGAGAACGTGATCTTTTATAGACTGATTTGTCAATTCCTCCAGTCGTTCTATAACGATGTCAAAGTACTTTTTTCTAACCGTTTCGGTGTCTTCGAGTCCAGAAGCTATAGGAATTAGAATAGTTGCAGCCTCCTTACCACTTGGAGCAAATGAATCATCTGTAATGCTTGGAAAACTTGCATAGAATAAAGGATCTTTGGGCCATGCCGGTGTGTCATATATGTATTCCGCATGTGAATCAAATTCTTTGTCAAAAAACAAAGTGTGATGAGCCACATTTTGGATCTTTTTATCAAAGCCTATATAAAATATTAAGGAAGATGGAGCAAACGTTTTTTTACTCCAATAGGCATCAGAGTATTGTCGGTACTTATTATCTAATAGTCGTTCGGTGTGATGATAATCTGCTCCACTTAAAATGATGTCAGATGCAATCCATTTATCATTTACCAGAACTTTACTGGCTAGTCCGATTTTATTTACATCTATTTTAGTAACAGCAGCATCCAGCATAATTTTTACCCCAAGCTCTTTAGCTAAGTTCGTCATACCTTTCGCTACTTCGAACATTCCTTTTTTTGGATGCCAAGTGCCTAGTCCGAAATCTGCCCAATTCATGAAGTTATACATAGCTGGAGTATTGCTGGGCTTTGCACCTAAGAATAGGACCGGGAATTCAAGTATTTTCTTGAGACGGGAATTTTTAAATTTGTTTTTTAATTGGCGTCTGATGCTAAAGAATAGTTGATTTAGTCTAGTAATTGTTTTCGGGGTGATGAGTTCCAGTGGGGAAATACCGGGTCTATAGATTAAATCCTTTACCGCGAGGTTGTAATTAGTCTGAGCTTGCCTTAGGAACTTTTTTAATTCAATGGAACTTCCGACCTCTTCTTTTTCAAATAAGGAATAGATTTCTTCTATCCTTGATGAAATTTGGACGGAGTCCCCTGGCCCAAAGTATACCTGATATGCGGGTTCCAAGCGGTCTAGAGTATAGTATTGTGAGGGGGTACGGCCAAAGTCATTAAAAAAACGTTCGAAGACATCTGGCATCCAATACCATGTTGGACCCATATCGTAGGTGAATCCGTCCTTTTTATATTGTTGAGCTCTTCCACCAATCTGTGCATTTTTCTCGTATATCGTAACGTTATGTCCGGCCTTTGCTAAATAGCAAGCAGCGGATAGTGATGAAAACCCGGAGCCTAGAATGATGATTGAGTATGACATTGTTCAACAAAAATACAATTTTGTTGAACAAAATAAAGAATAGTTGTTAATTTGATTTAATAAAGCCAACACATCTGAGGTCTATGAACATTCAGGTCAAGGTCCTCGATCAAGCAATACTGAATATGCTACCATACTTGATCCTTTAATCTAGTAAGATTTGATTATTCCGAGCTCATTGCTTCTAACTGCTCGTTGCTATTATTTATTAATTGGCCAAATTGCTCATTAAAGGTCAAGTTTTTAGGAACATTAGCGGTTGAGTAGTCCCTCCATATTTCACCAATAACAGTAGCAGTATTTTTTGTGTGATTCAATAGATTTGCCATTTCTGTTATAAACTGGTTCTTTTCATCATCTGTACGTCCCAACAAAAATGAGCAAATCCAGTTAATTTCCTGAAATTGGGAATTGATATTAAACAAGTTGTCAGTAGGTATGTCTGTACCAAGATATACGGTCTTTTCTCCCAGTAATTTCAAATGATAGGATAAGTATAACAAACCGAGCTCATGTATTTCCCCTTTGGGTAAAAACAAGACATTTACTCGTTTAGAAGTGGTCTGAGGCCTATCAATTAAGGCTGTATGTAGTGCAATTTTTTGATTGATTAGATTTGAAATAAAATGTTCTTGTGCAGGTTGAAGGCCATTGGTTTGCCAGAGAATTCCTATATGCTTGAGCAGTGGAACATAGGTTTCCAAAAAGATTTGGTTAAAGTTTAATGTTTTGATTTGCTCTAGATAGACATCTTCAAACAAGTTGCTGTTGTAGGAAAACATACTCACAATGAGTGAATTAATGTGATAATTACTATTGAGATCTTCTAATGAGACAAGTTTTGCCTTATTTTCAAGTTCTCCATCAGCTAGTTTGGAAAGCTGTGATATTTTGTAGTTGTACTTAAGTAGAAGGCTGACATTTAGGATTTTTTTAAGATCCAATAAAGTATATATCCGTATGTTCCTATTCAATCTCATAGGATTAAGTACACCATACCTTTTCTCCCATATTCGAATAGTATGTGCTTTGATTCCACTTAAAATTTCCAAATCCTGAATACTAAATGTATTTTGAATATTGTTTATCATGAGATTGATTTTGATAAACAAAATTAACTAAATTAACAGGAATTTTTCATCAGGTTTCAAAATATAGGGTCTCTATTAACAAGATCATATACAACGGTTCTGTCGCATTAACTTTTGCAAGTTGATGAATTTTGCTTTCTGCACCAAAAAGTAAACTCTATTCACAACCATTTGAATTCGATATAAATATGCTGATTGTTTCTCCTTTGGCGAACATGGAATGTGCAAATCAGTGTAAAGTGTAACAATGCTTCTGTCTCTATAAATATTACACTTTGAGTGTGTTACAGTTTTAAAATAGATCTAGTTGCTAAGTTTTATATTAGAAATCTAATAGGTCTGATAACTGGCGAAATAACTTTATTGATAATCGTAAGTAGCTGATAACCAGATTGCAATACAAAAAGTAGCTAAAATACGTAACATTAAGATTTGCAGATACTTGTAAAGTTGGTGCAGCGGATGATGTACATACAAGGTACAGGAATGGTGCAATTGAAACCAAACATAATCTGTAATTATAAGATTGTCTAAGGCGTTTTTATAGCGTGTGAACTGTTCTTTGTAGCTTTTAGAGTTTAGGTCTTTTCCTACGTCTTTGGCTTCTATGTAGCCTATTGGAATCTTCTTATTGGAAATCACATAGTCGGGGTTTCCACAATCCGTAACATTTGCAGGCTCATTGGTTACCTCCACATCTGGAACTAAACTTCTTATAAGTTGCTCTAAGTCGGCACGGTAAGAGTGTTCACGGCTAATGCCATTTTGGTAACGTTTATTTACAGTCTTTAGGTAGTCAGCAATATTCACGTTCCAAATATAGATATGGAAACTAAATAGCCAATTAGTTTAACTCTAAATTTACATACTCAGTTAATAGATAGGTAAGTTCTTTGGGTTGTAAATAGCCTGTAAGGGTTTTACCATCGTTAGCACTTATCCAGTCAGTACCATCTTTAGGGAATAGGAAGTTTTCGTAGTTTTTAATTAGTTGATTTTCTATTTCGCTTATTTCCCAATACAAAACCGCGTAAAGATAGAATCTAACACCTCATCGTTCGTCACTTCACCTGTGATAAGTCCGAGCTGATAGAGAGCATTACGTATGTCTAGAGCTACCATGTCGCTGGTGAGTTCTGTATCTATGCCATTCAATACTTTTTGGAGTGCTTCTGAGCTTTTGGCTAGTGCATCTGCATGGCGTGCATTGTTGACCACCGTTTCATTACCAAATTCATAGTGACTGGCTACACGCTCTAGTTCGGCTACTAGTGTTTCTATGTCTTTGTTCTTAGCAGAAGTAAAGACGGTATTCTCTGGCCAGTCTTCTTTTTTATAAGAGCCAGATTCTGCTTTGTTAGCTACCAGTATGGTCTGCTTTATGTGAGGAAGTGCGAGTAGTTCCTCTTTTAGTTGAGTAGGAGAGGTGATGCTGATATCGAATAAATATACCAACAGCTCCGCCTTGTTCATACTCTCCTTTGTTTTGCCTACACCTATCCGCTCTATGGCATCTTCACTCTCTCGAAGCCCAGCGGTGTCTATAAGCCTAAACTGTATGCCTTTGAGCGTGAATACTTCTTCTATGGTGTCTCGTGTGGTTCCCGCTATCTCAGATACTATAGCTCGCTCTTCATTGAGCAGTGCATTGAGCAAAGTGCTTTTTCCTGCGTTTGGTTTACCTGCTATTACAGTGTTTATTCCGTTTTTGAGCACATTGCCAGAGGCAAATGAACTACGTAGTTTTTCTATTTGGGTGAGCAGTCTGGCGATTAATGCTTTTAACTTGGGTCGGTCTGCAAATTCTACATCCTCTTCCCCAAAATCATTTTCTAGCTCTATGAGTGCTGCAAAGTCTATCAACTCTTGTCTAAGGATAGCAATATCATTACTGAAACCGCCACGCATTTGACTTAAGGCCATTTGAAGGCTCGCTTCACTGTTACTGCTTATCATATCGGCTACAGCCTCTGCTTGAGCCAAATCCATCTTCTGATTCAGAAATGCTCTTAGGGTAAACTCTCCCGGTTCTGCCATACGAGCTCCGCTTTTGAGGAGCGTTTCTATGATTCGGCGAGTAATGTAGGGAGACCCGTGACCAGAGATCTCTACAGAATCTTCTCCTGTATAGCTATGCGGGTTTTTAAATATACTCACGAGCACTTCGTCTACTCGCACATCTCCATCTACTATATGTCCATAGTGTATGGTGTATCCGTCTGCGGTGGCTATGTCTTTGTCAAAACATTTATTAGCAATAGCAATGGCATCATTGCCAGAAACGCGAACTACCGCTAAAGCAGAAACACCCGCGGGTGTGGCGGGTGCTGTTATGGTATCTTGTAGATTTTGCAATTCTTTACAAACTTAGAAATTTAAGCTCATACTGTACTTACTATAGAAGTCGAATATCTCGTTCACTGCTTCGTCTGCACTATCCACTACTTTAAAAAGGTGAAGATCATCTGGACTCACATTTCCTTCGGCTAGCATTGTATCCTTAATCCAGTCTACCATGCCACCCCAAAACTTAGTACCTACCAAAATGATAGGGAACTTAGCTGTCTTTTGAGTTTGTACAAGGGTAAGAGCTTCAAAAAGCTCATCTAATGTACCAAATCCTCCAGGCAATACGATGAAACCTTGAGCGTATTTCATAAACATTACTTTTCTTACGAAGAAAAATTTGAAGTCTATACTCTTATCGTGATCTATGTATGGATTACTACTTTGCTCAAAAGGAAGGTCAATATTCAACCCTACTGATGCTCCTTTTTCTTGGCTTGCTCCTTTGTTGCCTGCTTCCATTATACCTGGGCCACCACCTGTGATTACTCCCAGTCCAGCAGCGGCTAGTTTCTGGCCTATTTCTACAGCCATTTCGTAGTATGGTGTGCCTGGCTTAGTTCTAGCAGAGCCAAAAACAGATACACATGGTCCTATTCTAGAGAGGGTGTCGTACCCTTCTACGAATTCAGACATTACTTTAAAGATGTTCCAACTATCAGAACTTTTTATCTCTGGCCAATCTTTGTTTTCGAATGCCCGTTGGATTCTATTTTGGTTATTTTCTGTCATATCTTATTCTTTTCCTATGTTATCAATTTCTATTTTTTCGTTTTCTTGAGAAGTAAATGTACTTACTATAGCCAACAAAACAAAGGTAATTAGTCCGTTAACTATGATGAGTTCAAATCCTGCTTTGAAGTCTTTTATAATGTACGGCAGTCCAAAAGAGTAGGCCGCTGTGCAAAGTATGGATATTAATGATAGGGGCAATATATAGCCGTCATTTACCTTGCGACTGGTCAATATGCCAAAGGCAAATAGGCCTAAAAGTGGTCCGTATGTAAAACCTGCTACTTTAAATAATTCGTTTATTACAGAGTCATTATTCCATTCTTTGAAGAGTAGAATGGTTAAGAAGAGGATGATGGCAAATGCGATATGCACTTTACTCCGTACCTTTTTATCTGTTTTCTTTCCGTTGCGTTCGTAGCCCAAAAAATCTACACAGAAGCTGGTAGTAAGTGCAGTAAGAGCACTGTCTGCACTGCTGTATGCTGCTGCTACTAGACCTATGATAAAAAACGCCCCCACTACAGGAATAGAGTGCTTCATGGCAATACTCGTAAAGAGTTGGTCTGGTTTGCTAAAGTCTGTGATATTAAAAGTAGCTGCGTACTGGTAGAGGAGTGCCCCTAGACTTAGGAAAATAATATTGACTACCAAAAACATAGCCATCTGCACATAGATGTTTTTCTGTGCACTTTTTACATTGCTTATGCTCAGATTCTTCTGCATCATATCTTGGTCTAGTCCTGTCATAGCTAGTGCTATGAACGCTCCCCCAAGAAACTGTTTCCAAAATACATTGCTGCCATTTCCTTCGAAATGGAAGATTTGGGTATTGGGATCATTTACAAGATTTGTTATCGTTTCGGCCCATGTCCAGTCTAGTTTATTTACAATGAATATTATGGTAAGAATAACTGAAGTAATTAAGAAAAACGTCTGAAGAGCATCTGTGTATACTACTGTTTTGATACCGCTTTTGGCAGTGTATGCAAATATGAGTGCTATGGTAATAGCCACTGTAGCCCAATAGGGTAGCCCAAATGGCTCAAAAATAGCAAGGTGTAATACGCCTGCTATAAGGAATAGTCTAAATGATGCTCCGATAATACGAGAAAGCAAAAAGTAAGCTGCCCCGGTTTTATAGGCGTAGTTTCCATATCTGCCTTCTAGGTAGGTATATATAGAAGTTAGATTTAGTTTGTAATAGACTGGGAGTAGTACTCTCGCTATGATAATGTAACCCACCATATAGCCCAGTACTACTTGGAAATATCCAAAATGCGATGTGGCTACAGCTCCCGGTACACTTAAAAAAGTAACTCCAGAAAGCGAAGCTCCTATCATACCAAAGGCTACTAAAAACCAAGGGGATTTCTTATTCCCTGTATAGAATGAGGTGTCATCTGACCCCTTAGAAGTATACCAAGATATAATAATAAGCATAGCAAAGTATGCGACTAGTATGGCTAATGTAATCTCAGGTCTCATTCAGATACTTGTAGTTTTTGTCCTAATTGTATATTGATGTTTGCTAGCTTATTCCACTCTTTTAATTGGTCTACAGTTACGTCATATCTTTTGCAGATATTATATAAAGTATCGCCTTTTATTACAATGTGGGTCACAGGTCCATCTACCGTTATTTGTTTTTGTATTTGCTCCACATCCTTTTGGGTTATGGGTTCTTTTACTACCTCTTTTTGTATAGACTTTTTTATAACACTATTAGCAGCTTCTGCAGCTTTCTCTGTTAGGTATATTTTTTGGCCTATGCTCATGGTGCTGGGGTTTAGGTCCTTGTTCCACGTGAGTATTTCTTCTTCAAATACCTGATACTTTTCAGCAATTCTATAAATATTGTCTCCTTTTTGTACCACATGAAAGTCTGGCACTTCTACTACTTTTTTGTCTAGTGCTCCTGGATGACTAAAATCAGTACTGTCCATTATCTGCTTAGTTACTGAGTGAGGATTTATAAATTTTTCGGGTTCTTCTTCTTTCCACTTAGGTGTTTCTTCGGCGGTTTTTATTACATCTTCGTTGTCACGTTTCTTTTGCATATATAGCACTTCTCCTTCTTTAGGTTCTGTGCCTTTTTCCATTCTATTTTTGCGGTATAGCAGCTTTAGTTTTATACCATATTGCTGAGAGATGTCACGCATGTCCTCCCCTTTTATCACGATATGTTTTTCTTCAGATCCTCTTCTACGTTTCGGCTTTAGGTACACTATCTCACCTGGCTCTATCTTAGCGTCGGCAGGTAGATCATTCCATTTGCGGATATGTTTATCTTTTAGATAATTTTCTGATGCTATACTTTCTACTGTTTCTCCAGGTTTCGCTGTTTTTACGGGCACCCCATTTATAGTTTCACCTACTACTAGTTTTGGAAGGCCAGTGCCTGGCAGTTTAGCTCCATCATACTGATGCAGTTCGTATCTATCTATTAGGCTTATTAGTATTTTGCCATACTGTGGATTGGTAGCATAGCCTGCTTTTCTGAGCCCATGGCACCATCCTTTGTAGTCGGAAGGTTTTAGCTCAAATAAAGGGTGATACCTCCAGTTTTTTCGCAAAAAGTCTGAATGGTCTTGGTAGGATTCTAGTACACTCCCGTATGCTCGGAAACATTCGTCTGGAGCATCATCATCTGCATATATTACATTTCCCGTCCAGCTACCTTTACATTTTATACCAAAGTGATTGCTTGCAAATTTAGCTAGTCTACTGTTCCCGCTATTACTTTCTAGCACTCCCTGTGATAGAGTGATGCTTGCTGGTACACCGCTTCGGTGCATTTCTATAATGGCGAGGTCCTTATATTTAGCTATGTATTCTTGCGGTGTTTGTTTTTGGGCAAGTGTGGCAGTAGCTAGTAATAAGCTGACTGCTATATGAAATATTCTTATTCTTCTCATGGATACGGTGGCAAAGGTAAATGGGTGTTCATCGGATGTGGAGCAACTTTTATACACTTATCTACATCTTAAGTAATGAAATGTATCTGAAAGCGTTTAATTTGAAGTGATAATATTAAATTTTATGAAGAAATACTTAATCTTAGGACTAACGTTATTAATCTCTGCTGTGGTATTTGGGCAGATACTAGAACCGAAGTGGGGCTATACAGTTGATAAAGCAGAGATTAGTGTCGGTGACGTCATTGAAATCACCTTTAAAGCAGATATTCCTGAAGGGTTTAATATTTACTCAAATAAATTTGACTACACTGATTGCGGACCACAAAAGGCTAAATTTAAATTTACTTTAGAAGGCAGTACTTTGATTGGTGGTGCAGAAGCTATTGGGGCTCACTTTCATACGGATGAATTGTGGGAAATGTTATGTGGAGAAGGCAAAATTGCAGACTTTACAAAGAAGGCGGAGTTTCGTCAAAAAATAAAAATTACGAGTAAAAATCCAAAAATTAGTGGTCGATTGGATTATCAAATGTGCACTGAAGAAGGGATGTGTGTCGCATTTAAATATAAGTATTCAATTGAGGATTTGAAGGTTAAGGAGCCTGTTGAAGCTGTAAAGCTTAACCCTGTTAAGTCTGAAGCTACCATTGAAGATCCTGTGAATACTACTGATGTAGATGAAGTAATAAAGGTAGATGAAGCAGCTGCAGAAACTTCTGAAAGCACCGTGGATTCTATAGTAGGCTCTTCAGTTTCTAGTACTGAAGTAGATAATGGAGAAGAAACTACTAGTGACAAACTAGAAGGAGAGAAAAATGTTGATTTAAAAAGTATGTCATTATGGGCATTATTTTTATTAGGAGTAGGTGGAGGTTTATTAGCCTTAGTTACTCCGTGTGTATTCCCTATGATACCTATGACGGTTGCCTTTTTTACAAAAGAAACGGATAGAAAGAAAGGTATTTTAAAGGCATTGTTTTACGGTGCCAGTATTGTAGGTATTTATTTGATTTTAGGCCTAATATTAGCTAAGGTGTTTGATGAAAAATTCACCTATATGCTCAGTACACATTGGTTGCCAAACATGATATTCTTTGGAATCTTTGTGTTCTTCGCTCTTTCATTCTTTGGAATGTTTGAACTTACTCTTCCATCAAGCTTCGTAAATAAAATGGATGCTAAAGGTGATAAAGGTGGCTATCTTGGTATTTTCTTTATTGCTTTCACTTTGGTTCTAGTTTCATTTAGTTGTACGGTCCCTATTGTGGGTTCCGTTTCCATATTGGCAGCGGGTGGAGAGACCTTACGGCCTTTAATAGCTATGCTCGGTTTTGCACTCACATTTGCTTTGCCATTTGTGCTTTTTGCCATATTCCCAGCTTGGTTAAATGGATTGCCTAAATCAGGTGGTTGGTTAAACTCTGTGAAGGTTGTTTTAGGATTTGTGGAATTAGCTTTAGCACTTAAGTTCTTGTCTCAAGCAGACTTAGTATATAACTGGGGAATATTGGACAGAGATGTATTTATAGCTATATGGGTAGTTTTAGCTATGCTAATGGGCTTATACTTATTAGGGAAAATTAAGTTTCCGCACGATAGTGATTTGCCTAGAATTCCTGTACTTAGATTTCTATTTGCAGTTATAGTATTCTCATTTGGACTCTGGATGCTTCCAGGTATGTGGGGAGCACCTCTTAGGCCATTAGCAGGACTATTGCCGCCACTTACTACACAGGATTATGTGGTTAATAGTGGAGGAGTCGGAGCTGCTCATTCTACAAATTCGGATATTCGTTTTTCAGATGAGTTACACGTTCCTCAAGGCCTAACAGGGCACTTTACTTTGGAAGAGGCTATGGCAGAGGCTAAGAAGTCTGGGAAGCCTGTCTTTGTGGACTTTACAGGTAAGAGTTGTGCTAACTGCCGTAAGATGGAAGAGAATGTATGGCCAGATTCAGAAGTGTTGAGTCGCTTACAAAATGATTTTGTAATAGCCAGTCTGTATTGCGATGCTTGGAATATTGAATTGCCAGAAGCAGAATGGGGAAAAGATAGTGATGGGGATGTTCTGAAATCCTTAGGAGAAGTAAATTCACAGCTACAGATAGATCAGTTCGGTTCTAATGGACAGCCTTTCTATTATGTATTGGATCATAATGAAAAAGTACTATCAACTTTTGCAGGTTATAAGAATGATCCTAAGGCATACATTGAGTTTC
>Ga0307993_1000682_pt1 | contig 11618 bp, 10 predicted proteins | sample EllFjometagen260_FD_203163 | JGI IMG/M metagenome (GOLD analysis project Ga0307993, IMG submission 203163) | Marine microbial communities from Ellis Fjord, Antarctic Ocean - #260 | ecosystem: Environmental > Aquatic > Marine > Unclassified | place: Southern Ocean | collected 2014-11-02 | reverse complement strand
CTTTGAAAACATGGATACCATAGAAGCTTTTCTAAGATCAGTGGTATTAGAAGTATTGGAGAAATGCTCTGCAGAACTAGAAATACTCGGTAGAGATATCTCTAAACTAGAAACGATAGTAAAACCTTTTCCTAGACTAAGCTATAACGAAGCCGTAGAAATACTGAAAGGAGATAAAGACGTAGAAGGTCAAAACTCACTAAAAACATTAGAGTCTGATCTAGAAATAGTAAATGCTCGTATCCTAGAAGCCAAAGCTGAAATAGGAGAACGTGAAGCTACAATAGCTGCTGGAGGCATCAAAAAAGGGGTGATCAATTTCAACCAAAGTAAAATCGATGGATTAAAAAATGAGCTCAAACAACTAGAGGAAGAACAACGCAATATCCCAAACTGGCTTAAATCTGCTCGTGACTTTACGTATGGAAATGACTTTGGCGGCAGTGACGAGACAGTACTTACTCGCTTATTTGACTTACCTATAATGGTATATGATTGGCCACATGAGATCAAAGCATTCTATATGAAGCGAAATCCTGAAGACCCTCGTTTTGCGAGAGGTGTAGACGTGCTAGCTCCAGAAGGATACGGAGAGATAGTAGGTGGCGGAGAGCGTGAAACGAGCGAAGAATGGCTCGTAGAAAAAATAAACGAGCACAAGCTACCTTTGGATGCATTTCAATGGTATCTGGACCTAAGAAGATATGGAAGTGTACCACACTCTGGATTCGGACTGGGACTAGAGCGACTCATAGCTTGGGTATGTAAACTGGACCACGTGCGTGAGACTATTCCATTCCCAAGGTATTACGGGAGATTGGAGCCGTAGAGAGACTAGATTTAGGTATATTAATTGATGAGAAAATTTTATAGAAACGTCAATGACTTTAAGGTATATTTTACTAAAAAATTTCTTATTGGAGATTCTATTGTCAGCAGTTTATTTATTCATATTTTCTACAACTCAATTTGTATCTCAGCAATAATTCTGGGATACTACGGACCCATTTCACCGAAAGCTTTAATTATCTGCGGGTCTTGTTCTCTAATTCTTTGGATCTTAAATAAAATTGGACTTGGATGGGCTTTACAAGTTCCTTTCAATTTTTGGCTTTTCAATATAGGACTCAGGGTTAAAGACAATGCATACATTAATTTAACCTACACATCAAAAAAAATCAGCTAAGTTTTGGACTAAGATATTTAACTCAGACATAATCTCAAGACAAATACTAATTAAGTATAAACCTGAGGTAAGTGAATCTAAAACATATAAAAATGAGATAAAAATTCTCGAAGAAGAAATCAAATCCTTGTCTGTAAAGAAGCCAAGTAACATTAGTTTGCTAGCCACATACTTTGCATACAGAAGACCTATAACTTTTTTTGACAAACAAGAATACGCAAATGCTTAATCAATAGCTATAGTTCTATTACTATTCAATATTCTAAGCTTCACTTATTCTTCTCAAATAATCACCAAAATACATATTATTCTTGCTTTGGTAATTTGTATTAGTTTAGTTTATATAATTCTTTTTTTTCAACAGTGAATTCAATAGAGAAAAAAGTGGGATTACATTTTGATCTAATATTATTTCATCACATCAATAATCCATTAAAGTTTCGCTTTAACAAATGCTAAGATCAGACGATAAAGTTTGATAAAATCATAATTAAGAAAAAATTCTTCACAAACTATTCCTTGTACTTTCTTCTTAAGGACTTATACGCAACTATGGCTTCCTCGACATACTTTATTATTTCAAGTTTCATATTTTATCTAGTTGAGTTGAAGACTAACAACAATGATATTTCAGAATATCTATTCCACTTCTGGTTTAAATTCTACCTTCTTGTGATTTTAGTTTTGATTTTTTTCAGACTATGGTACGCTTCATTACTAATAAAATAAATGATTCTTTCCATAATAGTAAATATGGCACTTGGGCTTTTACTATTTAGAGTAATTATCTTCGCTATTAATGGAAGTTTTACCTCCTTTTGGGAATGCATTGGGGTACCAAAAAGTTATGTTAACCTTATGTGAATTTAGGGTTAAGCTAAAATGTTAAATTTGCAAAACAACTATCCAATGAATTCGAAAAAACAACTTTTACTTCTGCTCTTTATAATCGCTACGAGCTCGCCTATTTACGCTTATTTAGATCCGGGATCTGGAAGCTTTATTATACAAATGATTATTGCCGGAGTGCTTGGTGGGTTTTACGCTCTAAAACTCTATTGGCAACGTCTAGTTGGTTTTTTTAAAGGACCTAATGGGGTAGATGAAAATGATGACGACGCAGAATAGAATTTAATGAATAACATTGCTTCTTCGTTTCGTGATCCTTCTGGCTTTATTTTTAAGAGAGACGGAAACTTCTATCGCCAAATAAACCAAAAGGCTCAAGCAGACTACGATCGTTTGATGGATTCTGGCTTGTATCAAAAACTCATAGACAAGTCTTTACTTATAGCTCACGAGGAGGTTGAAAACACCTACACATCTGCTTATAAGACCATAAAGCCTACTCAGCTGAGTTTTGTATCCTATCCTTACGAATGGAGTTTTTCTCAATTGAAGGATGCAGCTTACGCAACATTGCGTATTCAGAAAATAGCATTGAAGTACGGCATGGCTCTAAAAGATGCCAGTGCTTTCAATATCCAATTCGTGAAGAATAAACCTGTTCTCATTGACACACTTTCTTTGGAATGTTATAATGAGGGAGAGCCTTGGATAGCTTACAAGCAGTTTTGCCAGCATTTCCTTGCTCCTCTTGCGTTGATGTCTTACAAAGACATTCGCATCTCAAAACTTTCGAGTGTATTTATAGATGGAATCCCATTGGACATGGCTTCAACACTGTTGCCATATAAAACCAAGTTCAATTTCTCGATAGCATCTCACATACATTGGCATGCTAAGACACAGCTGAAGCACGCTGACGGAAAGGTAGACACCAAGAAGAAAGCAAAAATATCGAAGACCGGGATGCTTGGAATAATTAGCAATCTGCAGTCTATTGTAAAAAAACTACAATGGAAAATGAATGATACCGAATGGGGCGATTATTATAACAACACTAACTATAGTGACGATGCATTTGAAGCTAAAAAAGCTCTTGTGACCTCGTTTATAGAAGAAACCAATGCCCATACTTTATGGGACTTAGGAGCCAATGACGGTACTTTTAGTGGATTAGCTGCCGATTTAGGAATCGACACTTTGGCTTTTGATATAGATCCTGTAGCAGTAGAAAAAAACTATCTTAGATTAAAGAAAACGGATTCTAAAATGACTCCACTTCTTATTGATCTTACCAACCCAAGCGGTGGACTAGGCTGGGCCAACAAAGAGCGTGACACATTACAAGATCGTGGAAAAACGGACTGTGTGATGGCCTTAGCATTGATACATCATTTGAGCATTTCTAATAATGTTCCTTTGGATATGCTAGCGGAATACTTTGCTTCCTTGGGAAATTATTTAATCATTGAATTTGTTCCTAAAGGAGATTCAAAAGTGGATATCCTACTAACTACAAGGGAAGATATCTTCCCTAATTATACTTTAGAAGGTTTCGAAGCTAGTTTTTCTAACTTCTTTACCTTAGTGAAAAAAGAACCCGTAGCCGGAAGTAAGAGAACCTTATACCTTTACAAGACTAAATGAGTTTAAAAAAAATCCCTTGGCACGCGGTATTCATCGTGCTCTATCCTATTGTATTTTTATATGCAGAAAACATGCAGCACGTGCAACTCAGTGATGTATGGTCACCATTAATAAAAGTAGTGGCAGGAGCAATAGGGTTATTTTTACTTCTTTTGCTAGCGTTCCGAAACGGCACAAAAGCGGCCATTCTTTTTACGGTAATGGTATTCTTATTTTTCCACTATCGTCAATATTACTCGGCTCTGTACCCAGGAGTGATACCACTTATCAAAGTACGATTTGATCATAATTTTTACAAATGGTTTAGTCTATGTTTGAGTTTATTAGTGACTTGGCGATTGATAAAATCCAAAAGTGATTTCTCTAAAGTCACACGATTATTTAACTTTTTTACCATTATTTTAATAGGATTCTCATTCGTAAAAATAGCAACTTTTATTCGAGCAGAATCAAAAATAAATCTTCCTAAAAAAACGGTATCGACAGGATCTGAAACAGTCCTTCAACCTAATGGTGATCCACCCAGCATTTTCTATCTTATAGTAGATGCCTATGGACGTGAAGATATTTTAAATTCTCTTTTTGATCATGACAATTCAGCTTTTACAGATTTTCTGGAAGAGGAAGATTTTTATGTAGCAGACAAGAGTTTTGCTAACTATAACCAAACAGTTCTTTCATTGCCCTCGGCTATGAACATGACCTACTTGGATTCTTTTGCAGATGTAGTAGGCAGAGATTACAGAAGCAGAACACCTTTAAAACTGCTAATACATAACAACACTCTGGTTGCTAACTTAGAAGAAATTGGATATACATCAATAGGTTTTGACGCTGCAATTTATGACGATGTTCAACTGGATTCAGTAGATGTATTTATGGAAACTGGAGTAGAGAGGATTAATCTTTTCGAAAGTGAATTAGTGAATTCTACTATCATCACAGCATTTAATCGTAACTATGGTGAGCCCCAGAATGAAGATGATAGATACACTCTTCACCGACGAAAAATCCTAAATGCATTTGACAACATACAAGAGCTTACCAAGGAGGAAGGCCCATTATACGTACACGGACATGTATTGAGTCCTCACCAACCTTTTGTTTTTGATGAGAATGGTAATTCTGTTACCCCAAAACACGAGTATACGATTTGGAGACCAATCCAAGCTGGACGAGATCCAAAAGAGTACAAGGTAGAATACATTCAGCAGCTGAAGTTCATCAATAAAAAATTGACTGAAACGGTAAAGGCTATTAAAGCCAACAACAAAAACGCAATTATAATCATACAAGGAGACCACGGTCCTTGCTCAGAGCTCAATGATATTGATCACTTTGAGAATAATAATTTCGCAGAACGTATGCCTATTCTTAATGCATATTACTTCCCAGACCATGACTATTCTATGCTTAGCAAAGACATTAGTCCTGTCAACTCATATCGTGTTATTTACAACAAGTATTTTGGCAAGAACATGCCGTTGCTACCCAACAGAAGTTACTATGCTACGTGGATGTATCCATATCAGTTTAGGGATGTAACGGATAGTTTACCGCAGTAGAGATCATCTGCATTTTTTAAAACACGTTTGTAGTTTTGCCAATCTTAAGGTTTGAAAATTATATTCCCAATTTTTACGCCAATGAAAATCGTAAAAACCGTAAGCTTCTTATTCATCATACCCCTAGCTGCCTGTAATTCTCACGAATATGAAAAGCAAAAAGGAATTTCTTTAGACCAAACTACCGAGAATGAAGAAACAGATGATTTGGAAAACAACCAGCAGTTTAAGGATTTGGTTACAAGACCGGGAAAAGCACTGCTTACTTGGCACAAAGAGCATCAGCTCATTTCCATATTTAAACTGAACTACAGCCCAAAAGCTGAAGAGCACTTTACAGGAAGCAATGACTACAGATATCGCTATTACTACACTGAAGAAAGAGGCAGCTACCAGAGTAACTACTTGCCAGGTTTAAAAGTCACCTATGGATATAATATTCTAAATGTGGCTCACTATAATCGCTCTACCAATACTCGAAATGAGTTTTTTGACAAGCCTGTTTTAGTGAATAATATTTACTATCCATCTACCACACGAGACAGTATAAATAAAATACCAGTAATCCGAGATTACTATATGGCATCTGTATACGACGAAGACACGAATGGCGACAGCCTCATAAATCATAAAGATTTAAGAAGGTTCTACCGTTTTGATATGGAGGGTGAGAATAAAACGCTTTTGGTTCCTTCTAATTATTCCGTACTAGGCTCAGAATATGATAATCAAAACGACCACTTGCATGTAAGAGAAGCTAGACAAAAATGGCAATGGTCTGATGGACGAAAAAGAAGCCATTAATATATTTTGGATAGATTTAAAAAAGCCTGAACCTGGGGTGAGATTGTACTAGCCCCTCTCCCACACACAGAAGTCAAAAGCAAATTCATTTGCTTCACTCTGTTCATATGTATCGCATTTCACTTGATTCCAACCCTGCAGGTTTGGCTCTGGGAAGTAAGCATCAGCACCAGGAAACTCTGCCTTCACCTCACTGAGGTACATTCTATCTACCAAATCTAGCGATTGGCGATAGATCTCTGCTCCCCCTAGGATAAAAATCTCGTCATTCATCTCTAGTTTTTGCCCAAGAGCAATAGCTTCCTCTAGCGAATTAGTAACAAAAGCACTCTCTTCTTTATAGTCCTTATTCCGGGTAATAATGATGTTGCTTCTATTAGGCAATGGGAAACCTATACTCTCAAAACTCTTGCGACCGTGTATCACCACGTGTCCTGCTGTAGTGCGTTTAAATAGTCTTAGATCATCCTTTATCTTCCATAGAAGATCATTGTCCTTTCCTATTGCGTTATCTTTTGCTCGGGCTACTATGAGAGAAATGGTCATTATAGTTGCAAAGTAAATTGAAGTTTTATTTTCGCCACACATTTGGAACAACAAATAACATTTAACCAAAAAGCTACTGTCCTGCGTGAGGGCAACGGGAACAAGCTGCTATATGTACTACACGGCTATGGGCAGCTATCTAAGTTTTTTATCCGAAAATTTAAAAAACTAGTGGACCATGGATACACCGTAGTAGCTCCAGAGGGTTTACATAGGTTCTATCTAGAAGGCACAAGCGGGCGTATAGGTGCTAGCTGGATGACCAAAGAAAACAGGGAAAGAGACATAGAGAATTACCTCATCTATCTCAATACTCTGCACCAACAAATAGCTTCAGAAAAAGACTGGGAAGAAATATCCGTATTGGGTTTTAGCCAAGGAGTGGCCACTGCCTTTAGATGGATAGCCAAAGGTGGAATATCTCCTTCTAAATTTCTGATATGCAGCGGACTAGTGCCTCCAGATGTGGACTTGAAAATTAAGAAAGACATTTTCGACCCCATTAAGATGACATACTTCAGTGGAGTAAACGATCCGTATAGAACGGAAGACTCTGTCAAAGAATTTTACGATGCGGTAGCTAGCAGTAAACTAAATATGGATTTAGTAAATTTTGAAGGTGTGCATGAGGTTTTTGTAGAGGGGATTATGAAAGTATTGAATCAAGAGTAGCCACATTAAAAATCTACCCAAGCTTTCACTCTGCACTCCCCCCAACTTAATACTCTTTAAGGCTTAAGTCTAAACTCTTCACAGAATGGGTCAAAGCACCTACCGAGATATAATCTACTCCTGTTTCTGCATAGCTGCGAATAGTATTACCCGTAATGCCTCCACTGGCTTCTGTTTCGCATTTACCCTTTACTAATTTTACAGCATCTACCATTAGCTCTGGACTGAAATTATCAAACATTATGCGATCTACTAAACCAGTATCAAGTGCTTCTTGCACTTCTTTCAAGTCACGTGTTTCTACTTCTATTTTAATATTTTTACCCTTAGAGTCTAGATACTCTTTTGTTCGCTTCACTCCTCCTGTTATTCCACCTGCATAGTCATTGTGATTATCCTTGAGCATCACCATATCCCACAGTGCAAAACGATGATTTACACCTCCACCCACTGTTACTGCATACTTCTCAAATGTACGTAGCCCAGGAGTAGTTTTACGAGTATCCAACAACTTAGCGTTGGTTCCTTCTATTTGTTTCACTAGAGTATTGGTAACTGTAGCTATTCCACTCATACGCTGCATAAAATTGAGCATAAGTCGCTCTGACTGCAGTATGCTGTGTACACTTCCTTTTACTGTAAAAGCTATATCTCCATACTTCACTAACGCTCCTTCATCTATCAGCTGATGAAACTCCACAGACGGATCTATACGCTCCATGATATGCATAGCCAGATACACGCCACAGAGCACACCTTCATCTTTTACAAGCAAACGAGCCTGTCCTTGTGTCCCAGTAGTAATAGAACCAAGACTACTATGGTCCCCATCTCCTATATCTTCTGCTATAGCTAAGTCTATAAGTTGCTTTACAAACGGGTCATTGAAATTCATTTTTCAAAATTAAGGATTGAGTAATTGAATAATAGAATTATTGAATGTTATTTTCGAAGTGTGGTACATATACTATCTAAAGAGTTTTCATTGGTAAGCGAATTTCTACGTGAACTAAGAGACAAAGACATACAGCAAGACCGTGCTCGTTTTCGTAAAAACATAGAACGCATAGGGCAAATAGCCGCTTATGAAATAAGCAAAAAAATGGAGAGTGACATCCATTTCACTACTACACCACTGGGAGTGGCGAAGGTAAAAAAGCTAAAAGAGCAGCCTATAGTGGCAACTATACTTAGAGCAGGACTGCCACTTCAGCGTGGTATAAATGACATGTTTGACCAAGCAGACCTAGCCTATATCTCTGCCTACAGAAAACATACTACAGATACCGAATTTGAGATAGTACTGGAATATGTAGCTACGCCAGATATAAATGACCGTATCCTTATCATCTGTGATCCTATGCTCGCCACTGGCCAAAGTCTAGTCCAGACTTACGAGGCTTTTATGAAAAAAGGGAAGCCAAGTAAAGTCTACTTAGTCAGCGTAATAGGTAGTCAGCAAGGTGTGGACTACGTCACTGCCAATATTCCGAATGCAGACCTATGGATAGGTGTGATAGATGAGACTTTAGACGAGAGTGGGTATATAGTCCCTGGGCTAGGCGATGCTGGAGATTTATCATTCGGAGAAAAACTTTGATTTAAACCCTAAGGAGACTCAAGTTCAACTATTTCACCAATTAACTGTTTAATAATAAGCCAATGCCAAATAACATATTCTTTGACCTAGACCACACACTTTGGGATTTTGATGCTAACGCTGAAGAGACCTTAAGAGAGTTGTACCAAATATATCAAGTTCGCTACCTCTCGCATAGAAGTGAGCAAGACTTCCTAGATATTTACGTGAAAAACAATGATGAAATGTGGAAGCTCTACAGACAAAACAAGATAACCAAAGAGGTACTCCGTAGCAAACGTTTTGCAGACACCTTTCGAGAGATGGAGGTAGATGAAGCAGAAATCCCTCATAATATCTGGGAGAAATATTTAGAAATTTGCCCTACAAAGACGATATTAATTGACGGTGCTCGCGACTTACTAGACTATCTGGCAGGCAAATATGAGCTCCATCTTATTACCAATGGTTTCGCAGAAGTTCAACGCAGAAAATTAAATCACTCTGACTTAGGAAGATACTTCAACAGCCTAACTATCAGCGAAGAAGTAGGCAAGCAAAAACCACATCCGCTTGTTTTTGAAACTGCTCTAAAAAATGCTAAAAGTAAATTAAAGACAGGCCACTATGTAGGAGATAATCTAGAGGCAGATGTAAAAGGAGCTATAGCAAGTGGATGGAAAGCGTATTGGTACACTAAAGATGACTCTGTATACTCCCACGAAGACTGCACGCCTATAAAGCATCTGAGTGAATTGAAGGAGATATTTTAAAAGAATGTTAAATTTTCTAAATTCGAAGATTGGTCTAATTTGCTTTTACCTTCTGTTTTTACTCGACAGACTAAATACCTTTCTTAGGTTTTCCATAGAATATACTGATAGTGACCAAGCTGTGATGTGGCAAATGACAAAGGATTTGTCAAACGGGATTTTTCACGGACCATACTTTTATGGTCAATCGTATAATCCTATTATCGAGTCTACACTAGCGGTACCCCTTTATTGGATAACAGGCAACCTCGCTTTCTCTCTACCCCTTGTTACACTAGCACTTAGCACCCTACCTGTATTGCTCCTAACTCATTTTTTTTTTAAAGTACACGGCCCACTTTTGGGCGTAGTGCCACTACTTATATCCTTACTACTTTCTCAGGAATATTTGATGTTGGCAAGCATTCCTCGCGGCTTTGTCACTGGCATATTCTTTGGTATTATCGCATTGTTCTTCTGGTACAAAAACAACACTAAACCGTTCAATAAAGTAACAGCTTTGTTAAGTGGAATTTCCCTTGGCTTTGCTTTTTATTGTAATTTGAATTGCGTCCTTCTTTTGCCTCTATTTTTGCTACCACTATCAAATTTTACTCGCAATTTAAGGACCCCCATTATTACATTTATAGTTGGATTCAGTATAGGCATAATTCCTATTTTATTATCTGCATTTTACTACTCAATACATCCAGAACTAACAATACACAGCAGCCCAATGCTTACATTAAGCACTGCTGCTTTCCAAAGCATTATCAACAATCTTAGTTCTTATTTTGACTTTGTTACACCTATATTTTGGAGAGGTGGATGGATCACCTTAGTACTGTTATTTCCTTTGATCTATTGGCTCAACAAACGAGATAAACTCGCAGCCATAGTCACACTAATTACCATTCTCATCGTATTCTTATCCTTTTTTTCAGTTAAGGTAAGCGACGGAACTAACTCCGTATTTTTTGCAGGTGCCAGAATGTATTTGGCATATCCATTTATAATTATTGTTTTATCAATTGCGTTATTACAGACCTTCTCTGACAGACTAAAAAAGCAGATTACCTTATGCTTATCCGTAACAGCTATAGTCTCATTAATGATAAAGGTTTCACTTTTCAATTCTTTGACTTCACACGCACTACGAGGCAGCAAAAACAGCGTAGTAGAGGTCATGAAAGTAGATCAGCTTAAACAAACTTGCGAAAAATACTTAGCATTTTCTCAGCGTCGAACAACTTTGATAATGGCCATTGAAGCTAGTTCTAAGGAACAAATAATCAACTACGGTTGTCAATGCCTCTTAGATGATTTTCCTATCACTATAATGCCAGCTTATGAACGCAGAACCTGGTTAATGAGTGAATATGATAAGACAAGGTTTGACACCGTTGCTCTTTATGGATTTAAAAAATTACCCAACAATTTCAGCTATAACATTATAGAATATGACTCTAGCATGGGACTAATTTTAATAGATGGCAATCAATCTAGTTTTAGTGAAATTGTAGAAGAGTTTATAAAGAATTGATGAGTTTGCAACTCACTAATCTTGCATCATCTCCCAAAGTTTGTCTTTGAGTTGTGTAATATTTTTACCTGACACTGCTGATATAAAAATAAACTCACAATCTACATCAATATCTTCACGCATAGCTGCCTCTAGTTCATCATCCATCATATCACTCTTAGTAATGGCTAAAATTCGCTGCTTATACATGAGCTCCTCATTAAATTTTTTAAGCTCAGAGAGTAATATCTTATATTCTGCGTTAATATCTACACTGTCTGCAGGTATCATAAACAGTAAGGCTGCATTTCGCTCAATATGCCGTAAGAATCTATGTCCTAAACCTTTACCCTCACTTGCACCTTCTATAATGCCAGGTATATCTGCCATTACAAATGACTTATACTCTCTATATTTTACGATCCCAAGATTAGGCGTAAGCGTAGTAAATGCATAATCTGCTATCTCTGGCTTAGCTGCCGACACTACGGATAATAGA
>Ga0307993_1000680_pt1 | contig 11667 bp, 15 predicted proteins | sample EllFjometagen260_FD_203163 | JGI IMG/M metagenome (GOLD analysis project Ga0307993, IMG submission 203163) | Marine microbial communities from Ellis Fjord, Antarctic Ocean - #260 | ecosystem: Environmental > Aquatic > Marine > Unclassified | place: Southern Ocean | collected 2014-11-02 | reverse complement strand
TCTGTTACATCATAAAAGGGCTACCCGGAACGGGAAAATCAATGCTTGCTAAAACTTTGAAAGCAGGTTGCTGTGATAAGGGATGGGGTGCAATTTTCTCAACAGACGACCTTTTCATGGTTGATGGTGTCTATCAATTTGACCATACTAAACTCGGTGAATATCATGCCGAGAATCTTCGTTTAGCGACAGCATGGATGAAAGAGCATAGTGAAGTTACTTCATCGGCACATTGTATTATTGACAATACTAATACTCAACATTGGGAATACGAAAAGTATGAGGAAGCCGCTAAAGCAAATGGTTTCATGGTTCAAGTAATTTCGGTTAATTGGGATTATAAGGACATTCCACTTTATGCCGAGAGAAACTCTCATGGAGTTCCTATTGACGCAATTCGCCGTATGGCAGACAGGTGGGAATAATGGATTACTCATACCTTGTTTCTAATTGGTGTCCTGTTTGCATGGATAAGTCGGGCGGAACAGAATTGGTTGGTGGCGAGTTTCACCCTTCACACCCACACGAAAAGAATGTCATGGTTTGGCGTTGTGAAAACGACCATCGTTTGAAAGTTCAATTTTCCGCACCACATAAGAAAATGGATATTCAAGGACTTTGATTTTCAGTTGGTGGAAACAATAGAATTAGATAGCAATAAGGTAAATATACCTGTATGGCCTATGGTGACATGACCGCAATACTTGTGATTGCGATTCTCTTTGCCATCATGTTTGGTTTAGGGGAATTGTGGGATAAAGTTTTGTATTTGTTCAACCGGAAGCCACCACAATGAATATATTTTTCCTTTCAGCAAACCCCGAAGAAGCGGCAGAAATGTCTTGTGACCGTCATTCAATCAAGATGATTTTAGAGAGCGCACAGATGCTATCCACAAGCCTTAGACAGCATGGCTACGATGGTGAAGAATACATTTATGGTTCAACACATTTGAATCATCCTTCAACGATTTGGACAGGTAAAAATATCGCCAATTTTGATTGGGTTTTGGCACACGCACTTGCATTATGCCGAGAATATACTGCAAGATATGGAAAATTCCATAAAAGTGAAGATGTATTATATCGTTGTGGCGACCTTAGAACTCAATTTATTCCCGCAGGTTCTTTGACTGTTCCGCCAAAATGTATGGGTCTTGAATACAAAATTGGCAACAGAAATTGGGATGATGTAGTCGCTTCATATCGTAATTATTATCGTAAGGGTAAAACCTACATGAATAAGGGCAAAGGCCCACAATGGAACAAGATACCGGCAAGGCGACCATCATGGTTTTCATCCCCAAATGCGTAATTTGTATTAAGAATCTTTCAACGGAAATTTGAACTGCGTAGTGGATGGATTTAGATAGTAGCGTTAATAAGAATATCTTATGAAGAGTCTTATTGCAGTTCCATTCCTTATCGGTTCCCTACCGATTCTCGGTTCAGTAGCGATTGGCTACAATTATTTGAAGTCAAAGAAGGATAGCAAATATCTCTATTGGGGTGGTCTTACTGCTTCTGCTTTCGTTGGGTGGTCACTTTCCACCATACTTTACGCTAAATACGCAGAAAGCGTTGCTAAAAGCGTAATTTTGGGTTCCGAAGAACCAACATTCTATTGTAAAAAATGTGGGGACGATTCTTGTTGTATTGATTGTTGCGAATTGCTACATAGTGCGGAATCATTCTCCGCCGAGTATAAAACTCAAATTAACGAATTATTGGATAATTTGTATAATGTCGCAGACAATTATGAACACGAACCTTGTGATTGTCCATACGAAGATGTGAAAATGGAGTCCATGTCCGATGCCGACTTCAAAATCCATCTTGATAAATGTCATTTACCGTATTTGAAGAATAAATACTATGACACGATTAAAAAGATTCGGCCTATATTGAAACGGCAAGGAGATATTGACTCCGAAATGTCTGTATGGTTATCACACCCTTTAGATGGTGGTGGACAAGAGGCTAATTGGGAGGTGAAGGCATTTTGCGAACAATTTCCATTAGATTTTGATGCTGAATCATTTGCATTGGAAGATGCCGATGATTATGTTTTCTGTGAAGGCTGTAAAGAAGAGAGACTTTCTAATGAGAACTTTACGATAGATAATGGAAGAGAAGATGTTCTTGATGATGGAAATGTCCTATGTGATAGATGCCATATACAAGGATATAAAATGGAATATGATGCAGAAGGGAAATATATAAAACCTTATGATGGCAAACATGGAATTGATTTTAAGCGTGGTAATGATGGAAAGTTCCGCCGCCGATTATCAGTTCCCTTAAAGAAGGATGCAGAAAATACCGTTGTAAAACCTTCTATGAATAACAAAATGAGACATAGTTCAAGGGATTGGGGTTGGACACAACCTGCAATCGTTAATTGGATGAAGTATATGAAGACAGATATTTCCCAACAGTTTTCCCAATTGATTAGGTTTGATTATATGGCTTGTGCAGATACAATAGATTCACAAGGATATGATACGGGAGCAGACAATGATGATTGTTGGTCAAGTTACCCTACTATGCAAAGGACACCCGAAGTTTATTCATTACCTTCCTCACCACTTTGTTTGCGAAGGATGCAACAAGATTACTACGAAAGTGACGGACATTATTTTACTGATGATGCCATTATATTCTATAACGGTATAAATGATGATAGACCTTCAAATGACTTTGAAAAGATTGAAATCTTATTCGTTTATCAATGTGCTATGATTCCTCAATCCGACGGCCAAATTAGACCACGAAGGCATAATCACGACCATGAATTAAAGATGGATGCCGAATCTTGGCGAAGGCGTATTCGTGATGGTGGAGGACAATTTATTCAAACACCATCCCTTGTATCTCCATTAGAAGATTCCACTAATGAGGGTGGATTGGGTGGCCTATCTAATCACCACTTGAAGATTTTGAAATCCTACCGAGATGGTGGTGGTCAATTGATGGGTTGGCAAGATGAGGATACTGAATCCAAGATGTTCCCAAATCCATTGAACTTCGGAAATATGATACAGTCAATGAATCTTGGAATGCAGATTGAGGGCAAACTCGGAAGTATTAACAAATGGTTAAGAGATAATCCACCGTCTGCTCTCTAATAGAACCATTCATTAACCCCTTCGGATAATAGTTCCTTATGTGGATTGATTATTGGTTTGAAGTAACAGTTTTAATGTTTTTTATAAGTATTTATGTTCGTATGTGGTTTGTCATGCGGGATTTCAAGTATTTATACAATAAGGTTAATGAACTCCATGCCCATGTATTTATGGAACCCGGCGATATTCAAGTTGGAGATGGGGACAATTATCAAGTCATGTCATTAGAGCAATTCAAAGACCAATTTGGTTTTGACCCCACAGAAGAAAAAACCCCTGCCACCGATAAGGCGAGTTCCGAAGAGATAGATGCGTGGGATAATGCAAAGTTATAAATACATCATAGGAGGTCTTGAATACATGGCGCAATACATTATCCGACTTGCAGATGGGCAACAAATGTCTCTTGAAGATGCTTCTGCCTCACAAGTAGCATCGGCAATTTCTATTATTCGTATCAAAGATGGGGATGAGCAAAGTGAAGCACCAATAAAGAATCCTTAGATAGCGGCACAGCACATAATTATTTATGAGTGTTGGGGGAACTGATATTGGTGCATTGGTTAAGAAGGCTAAAATCGTTGCAGAAGCGACGGGTCGTGATGAGGCAGATATTTTAGAAGACCTTCTTGATGACGGGGTTGTAAATGAATCCAACAAAGAAAAAGATTTAGTTACTCAACTAAAAGAAGCGGCGGAATTGATTACAACCGTTCAAGAAATAAATAAAGATGTTTCGGAAAACACTGTTCTAAACGGCGGCGAAAACAAGACAGAAGTAACTCTTGAAACCACACTTGAAGGTGACATTGTTGATAGGGCTATTGAGTCTATTCAGCGCAAGTCCGAAAATATAAAGAAATTGATAATCACAATGGTTCCACTTTTCTTGTTAATTACCGGCGGTGGCCTTGAAGCACTTGGAGTCATTAACATGGTGGATAGTGAGGCCAATGCCACAGAATCCTATGGGGCTTGTCTTAATCCCGCCGCAAACAATTATGATAAAGATGCTTCATGGGATGATGGGTCTTGTTTGTTTGGAAATCCCCATGTTTGTAATACTGATTGGCAATATGATGACTATTCATCATCTAATGAAAAAGAAATCTATGTTCGGTTCACATTTTTTGATGAAAATAACTGTAATGGTGAATTAGAGGGTCATTTCACGATTGTTTTATTTAGAGATGGGTCTTCACATGATGATGACTATATTGACACAGGAGTTTTTAGAGATGTTATGGAGGTTCAAAGCGATTTTATTGACCTTGAAGTAGGCACTTATGAATACGAAATTGAGTTCCATACTCTTGATTGTGCGGATGGCACTTGTAAGCATGGAATTGAGTTCACATCACCACATAAACCTACTTTTATTATTGAGGCAGAAGAGATAGAAGGTTGTATGGATAGTGATGCAGATAACTATGATGAAAATGCAACTGTTGATGATGGTTCTTGCGAGTCTCAACCCGACCCGATGAAGGAAGGGTGTATGGACTCTAATGCAACAAACTTTGATAATCTCGCAGAAGTTGATGATGGCACTTGCGAATACCCACCACCCCGTTGTGAAATCACTCTCTTTCAAATATCTATGCAGTATAATAACACATCGGCATGGGTGCAATATGACCTTGATTGTGGAACAGAACCCAATGACCAAGATGGATATAATGTATCAGTGCAATTTTGGAATAGTGAAAATGACACCTCCTTGAATTACACCATCGGTTATCATTACATCAAAGGATATGTGGCAGACAGTCAAGAATTATGTTTAGAGAATCTTACTGCGGGAAAGTATGATTTCCATTGGATTGCGATTTGGACAGATGAGGATGGCGAACAAGGTTTGTTAGAAGTAAATTGGTCGGACATAGAAATAATTGGCACAGTTTGAATCCCTAAGCAGATATAGATACTTAATTGTATAATATCTAATTCATGGTTGGTGCTGTTGATAGAAGCAAGACATTCAATGCGTTATTCGGTTTGATTCAAGGCCCGAAGACGATTGTTGAGACAGGAACGATTCGTAGCCACCTATGGGATTACAAGGTAGGTGATGGGCATTCAACACTTAGGTTCGCTGAATACTGTTCTCGTTTTGGCGGCAAATTATATTCTATTGATATTGACCCACACGCAGTAGTGGTTTCAAAATCTTTAGTAGCCGAAAGGTTTCCGAATGCAGATGTTGAAGTTATTGAATCCGATAGCGTAGTCTATCTAAAATCTTTTGAAGACCCGATTGATGTTCTCTATCTTGATTCGGACAATGATGCAAAATTGATATTTGAAGAGTTAAAATCGTGTTTTAGTAACTTGCACACGGAGAGTGTCGTTCTTATTGATGATTGTTTCAAGAAGGGAGAATATGATGTTGAGAAGGGAGAATTAGTAATTCCCTATCTTGAAGAAAATGGTTGGGTAATGGAAGCGAGTGAATACCAAGCATTGTTCATTCATAAAGATAGGTTTTAGATAACAGAAACTCCAAATAGTATCTATGGGTATTCTTGCCGATTCCGCTATTGTTGGTGCGGCAACATTTCTTGTTGGTTCAGTCCTAATGGGGTTGAGCATTAAACAAGAAGGCAAGGATGTCAAATGGTGGCCGTATGTTGGCACATTTATTGCAGGTTCTCTTGGTTTTTATCTCGTAGCGGTTAATGATGTTATTGAAGTTAAGGATGCAGAATCCAAAGAGTGTCCTTTGTGTGATGAATCGTATGATGCGGTTGATGATAAGTGGGGCGACCCATTATGTGAATGTCTTTGTCAATTCTGTTTTGATGCAAAACCTACTGATACTGTTCGTGGCGAATGGGTTTGCACAACTTGTAAAAAGGAACATGATAATGAACCCGAAGATTGGATGGCTGAATCGGATGAAGCAGAAGCAAAGTGTAAATACTGTGAACTGAATGACCCCGAAAATTGTATGTATTATGGCCCGACTTGTTTGGATGCTGAATCGTTCTCCGCAGAAGGTCGCAAAATCCGCAGACGAAGTAGGTTAGCATGGACTAAGGGATTTGACCCGGCACACACATCATTTAATGATGATGGAGTTGTCTATTTAGATTTTAATACGGTGGGCTATAATTTACCACATAATGTCTCCAATAGGGAAGAGTATGCTTATTATATTAACGATTTGCCCGAAGGATATTATATTCATCTTTATCGGCCAAGAAGTCGGAGTGGTTATTGGCAAGCATGGGGCAAGTCACCCAAAGATACAGAAGTCAAACATTTTTATGGTCATCAAAAATCAATGATGACTCAAGAGATACTTAATTGGTATAACACAGTAGCGGCAAAACCCGAAAATTCAAAAGACCTCACACCAATTCAAAAAATGATGCAACAACATGGAATGCTTACTAATGAGCCTACGATTGCGAGAACCGTAATCAAAGGTTATGACCGTAAAAAGTTCGTTAATGGCAAACAAAGAGTAATTCGCAAAATCCCTACTGAACACCAATGGTATGCTTTTGGTGGGCCGGATAAATTACCTATGCACAAAATTGCATCATTGAAAGAAAATCAATTAGAGATATTTCCGAAAGAGGAAATTAAGGGAACATATGCTTTCGCAGACAATTTCCTTCGGGGATTAGTATTCCTTGATACGAAAAGGGTTGGCAAAGATAGTTCCGTAGCAAAATACAATAAGGATGCTAAAAAGTGGGTTAGTTTATACCCTGCATGGTTTCAAAATGCTTGTGAGCATGATGTAAAAGATTTGAGATTTGAGGAAAAGTATGGTGATGAGTATCAAATCAATGGTCATACATTCTTAGAATTTAATGAGAGAGGCAGAACACAGGGAGATGGTTTTGAAGTTAAAATCTCCTTTGAACAACCACACAAGGTATCAAAGACTATTCAAAATAAGATGTGGAAACAAGCGGGTGATGAATGGCAAAAACAGAATGGGCCTACAACTGCAACCCAAAGTATGTCCATAGCGCATTGGTCTATTTTTGCTCAATGTGTTGCTAAATATCAACCACAAAAAAATGACTTATTTACAAGAAGTCTTAATACATGGGGGCCAACTGAATTTGCAGGTTCACCATGGGGTCGTGTTATGAAGGTAGGTCAAAGGAAATATATGGACTCGGCGGCACATATCTTTTTACGAAGATTGGGCAAAAAAAAATGACGAATAGTTTTGAAGCAGAAGGTTTAGAAATACCTAATAATATCTCTAATTTAATGCGGGCGTTTGAGGACTCCGGCTTTAGTATCCTCATCGTTGGTGGCGCAGTTCGGGATTCACTTTTGGGTAAAAGCCCCAAAGACTACGATTTGGCTACCAATGCAAAACCCGATGAAATTAAGCAGGTAGTTAAAAACCTAAAAGGTTATCGTTATGTTCTCGGCCCGCAAGCGGAGAAGTCATTGGTAAATCTCACAAGTCTTGTAACTGTTCCTAATGAAGTTGAGGCGGTTGAGATAACTACCTACCGAAAAGAGTTGGGTTATGCAGGTGGTAGGACAAAGGGTATATTTGAACCTGCCGATACTTTTGAAGAGGATGCACAGCGCAGGGATTTAACGATTAACGCTATGGGGATGGATGTTGATGGCGAAATCATAGACCCGATGAATGGGCAAAAGGATTTACAAGACGGGGTAATTCGTGCCGTAGGCGACCCGACCCAAAGGTTTGTTGAAGACCCGCTTAGAATGATTAGGGCTATTCGCTTTTCGGTTAGATTAGGATTGCCGATAGAAGAGAATACTTATCAAGCAATTGTTTCTAATGCAGATTTAGTTAATACTTTATCGGGAAGAAGATTGAGGGATGAGATAGGAAAAGTATTGATAGAGCCTAATGGTTATAAACTTTTGATGGAGACGGGTGTTTTACCTGTCCTCATGCCCGAATTTAGAGGGATGGAAGAGTATCACCACAAATTAGATTACCATCCCGAAGACACTTTGTATAATCATTATATAGAGGCATTTAAGACATTTACTAAAATTTCTAATAGAAGTGAGTTAGGTGCTTGGGCATTACTATTCCATGACATCGCCAAACCGCAGACGGCTGTATGGAATGAAGAATACCATACATTTTACGGACATGATAAACAGGGTGGATTATTAGTATTAGAGAATTACAATAACACTGATGGGCCATTTGAGTTTTCAAAGAAAGAGTTACAAAAGATTGCTTGGACTACGGATAATCATTTGGGTAAATTTTGGGAGATGAAGAAGCCTACGAAAGTAGCCAAGATGAGGAACAATGAAAATTATCCATTACTCGTTGAAGTAGTGACAGGAGATACGATGGGTATTCGTCGTGGTGGAGATGAGGCATTAGCCGCCCGACTCATAGAGATAGATGAGATAACAAACAAAATTAACGAACAAGAGGCTAAAACGGGGAATAGGCCAAAGGACTTCGCACAAAAACTAATCAAAGAATTGGGTGTTCAAGGTCAAGAAATTAGTATTGCTTTAAATGAAATAGAAGAATTAGTTTCAACAGGACAGGTTCAATCTTATGATGAGGGTCTTGAGGTCTTGAAGACAAAAAGGAATGCTTAGATAACAAGTGAATGGATGTATTATTATGATTAAGAATTTGCTAATCAAACACCGAGAGGTAATTACGATTGCGGGTGCTTTAGTCGGATTAGGTTCAATAGGATATGGGGCTTACAAAGCCTACACTTCCGATGATACATGGGAAGTATTAACAAGATTAGAATCAGTAGCCGTCATTGGTGGAGGTTTCTTTCTTTTGATTTCTTGTATCCACCATCTAAAGTGAACATTTATAAAGGGATTAAGAGTATCATTCCCTATGAGTGATGATGTAGTTATGGATGAGGTTGTGGATTCTGTATCCATTTCTAAGGCAGTTCCCCGAAAGGCTAAAGATGGCAGATTAACGAATCATCGTGTCTATCTTGCAGGGCCGATTGACCACGCAAGAGATGACGGAGTAGGATGGAGGAAGAGTATTACGCCACATCTTAATAAAATGGGTCTAACTATTCTTGACCCTACGAATAAGCCTACATCACAATGTAAATGGAATGAAATCGGTGATGAGAAAAATCTCATTAAACGGTTGGTTGATTTACAACGGTGGGATGAATTAAGAGAGTTAGCAAAAGAAATTGTTCTTGTTGATTTGAGAATGGTTGAGGTAGCCGATTTTATGATTTGTTATATTGACAAAGATGTTCACCTTTGCGGAACATACGATGAATTGTTTGAGGCACTACGCCGAAGGAAACCTACACTGATTGTTCACAAAGGCGGAAAGAAGGAAATGTCTATGTGGCTTCGTGGAAAGGTTAATCACAATTTCGTCTTTGAAACATTTGATGATTTGTATTCATACCTTGAGGCACTTCACGATGGAACGATTGAACCGGACTATACAAGATGGGTTTTCTTTGATAGGGTTTAATTAAGTGAACCTTTATTAAGGAATTATGGCAATCATGCCATATGGGTAAGTCACTTGATTTTGTCATAGGTGAAATAATTGCGGATTCCGAAAGATACTATGGTTGGGTATCCTATACCTATGAAGATGGGGTAGTTGAGTTTCCACTCAATCATATTGACGAGGAATTGTTTGATACATTACGCCAAAGAACCCCCATAGTGATTGTTCACAAAGGCGGAAAGAAAGATATGTGTGTATGGCTTCGTAGTGGTGAAACTGATTATTCCAAATGGGCTTACTTTTTTGGATAACCTTTATTAACCCCTTAGAGAGTTATAATTATTATGGATGGCGACACACATTTTCAAAACCACATAGAAATCTTGAGTATTATTAAAGACAAACTAAATAAAATTCCCGATGAATTGATAACATGGAACGAGGGTGTGGATTTTGACAATGCCCAATTTATTTTCCTTCAATTCTTAAAAGTCGTTATTGATGAAGAGGGCGACAAGTGGATTAAGCAATATATAGAGTGATTATTATGAGAAATATAATTGTATTTATTATTCCCATTCTTCTAATGAGTGGTTGTTTAACATCGGAGGCATCACCTGTTAATGATAATCTCATTATCCATTCGGAAGAAATTAGTGATAATCAGTCATACCAATTTTGGAATGCTCACCCAATGAGTATTGGCAACAATTCACTTATTGCTTTCAATAATACGGGACAGTTATTTGTCACACTTGAATTAAACTCATTCTTCCATGAACCTGTGTGGGAACAGGGCTATGTCAATTATTCTATTATTTACAATAACGAAACGGTTTGGTCTATTCAAAGTAATGGGTCAATTACACTCCACACATTTAATATGACGAATGTGACGGGGAATATGGTCATTCAAATTCAAGCCAATGGTTCGGACAATCAAACAGATAATAAACCCGGCGACCTTTACATCGCTAAAGCCGAATTTGAATTGATTTATTGAGAAAGGTTCTTATACCTGTGGCTTATATTTAGTCATTATGAGTTCAACTAAATCCCGACCCAAAAAAATTATTGATGCACAATTGTCAATGGAGGGGTATTGTGCTTGTGGCCGTAAGGAGGGTGGTTTCAAAATGGATAAGAAGTTTTGTTCACGCTATTGTTCCATATTTATGACAAGACCCGCAGAAGGCTTCAAGAAGAAAACTATGTATGAGGCATGGCGAGGTTCAAGCAAGCATTCATACAATCCCCATTATCCAAAATTAGATATTTCTTGTGCATGGTGCAATCAAAGTTTTACAATTAGTCGGAACATTAAAGAAGCCAATCGTTATTTTTGTAAAGACCATTGTGTGCGTCAAGCGGGCAGGTCTGCACTTCGTTCAAAAAAGAGGTTAGGTTCAAAGAAGGTAGGCGATAGAGTTCGTATTATGCGAGTTCTGCGTGAGTTTCCTAATCAACCATTGACTTCTCAAGAGGTAGCATTTTATTGGACTAAATGGTTTGGTAATACTTCTTGCACAGCACATAAGTCTGCTAATTTGATAAACATTCTCATACCGAAAGGTATGATTGAGAGGATTCAAATTGGGAAAGAAACAGCAACATATTTGTCACTTAAGAACAATGAGTCATTAAAATCGCTTTTCGGTGAGGAAAACCTTAACGGTTGAAGAGGTTTTAGATAGCAAGGGCTACAAGATAATATCATGTTCGGACATGATACTTTGAATTTTGCGAATATCAACAATCTTTTGATGGCAGAAAATCGGGTATTTAATTCCACTACACCCAACTATATTACCAAAACCATTGGGGATTCAAGCGGTGTTTATGCAGGTCAAGAGCGATATATTGTCACCTATGGTGATGCAGTAGGCGCACTTACAGGTCGTCAAGCGGCAACTCTTAGTGATGCTATTGCAGATGCAACAAGTGGCGAAAGAAGTAATTCCACTACCTATCAAATTGATAGTTATTGGCCTAAAGATGAGGTATTGGCAACAGATAGCAATAACACAGGTGGCGATGAGAGTGCCGATTGTCCGAGTGAGAATCGTGAAGCAGGTGCAGACGATACAGTATGCGGTGCTTGTTT
>Ga0307993_1000678_pt1 | contig 11683 bp, 17 predicted proteins | sample EllFjometagen260_FD_203163 | JGI IMG/M metagenome (GOLD analysis project Ga0307993, IMG submission 203163) | Marine microbial communities from Ellis Fjord, Antarctic Ocean - #260 | ecosystem: Environmental > Aquatic > Marine > Unclassified | place: Southern Ocean | collected 2014-11-02 | reverse complement strand
CCACGGGCGTGAAAGAAACAGAGATAGCGGTCGTTAGCGTCTCACGGGAAACAAACCACCCGTACGGGAAACAAACCACCCGTATCAATTTAATTTAGGACCAGAAAACAAATGAAAGTGCCGTATAACCACCCAGACGGGGCGTGGAATCCTGCCAATATAAGAAAAAAGTTGAGGGCAAAACCCGAAGAAGACATCCGTTTCATAAAGCAGATGATAGAAGAAGAACGAGTAATACCAAAAGAAGAACGTGTTTGTAATTATATACGAACCAATCGCGAGCAAAGTCCGCAACAAATAGCCGACGCAACAGGCGCAAGCCTCAAATTTGTCAGAAAAATGTTGGCCCGTATGTACTCACCTCAAAAACGTGACATAGAAAAAATACTGGATGAAGCATTCAAAATAGTGTTTGGAGAACAAAAATAATGTCAAACGTAGCTAACTTCGAAAACAACCTTAAACTAATGAAATTAACAGCCAAAAACGAAAACTCCCTAGCAAGAAGAGTATGGCTCGGTACGCCGCCCGCGCACATCAAAATGCGGCGCGGGGGGAAAATACCGCCAAAAGCAGCCGAGATCGAAGATTTAATGCAAGGGGGCTTTACTCGACGAGAAATAGCCCAAAGAATGAGCATGAGGTATGAAAGCATCTCAGGCTATGTAAATAGATACAATCTAAAGGCGTGAAAAGATGCTTGAATACCTAAAAGACGACACCGTCACCTGTGGTATAGTATTACGCCACGAAGCAAGCGGCAGCGACAAGGCGAATAGAATTTGGACCTACCGGAATGATCTTGGAGAAGAGTACCTATCAAACGGTAAGTGGGAATGCCAAAGGAAGGCCCTTTATGATTTGAGGTTGTGCCGCGTTGATCTGGTTGTTGAGTACACTGCCAGCGGAAGTATCCACAAGTTTGAGTTTTCGGATGTGTTCCAGCAAAACAACATAAACGACGTTGCGAAAAAGCTAAAAACCGCAAGGATGCGAGAGGCACGCTGGGAAAAGCTCTACAAAGAGGTTTGCAAAGAAAACATTAAATTGAAAACCAGATTAGAAGCTATCGAAAAACTCATAAACCCTGACTACGATCCAATAGGAAACTTGAGTGATCGTGTGGGTGGCCGTTGATGTGCAAGTCGTTTGGCGCAGTCTGGTAGCAACGCAACCAATCAAAATAACCGCCATTCCCGTGGCTAAGCCGATTTTTATTAGATGAAACCACCCACAGGAATAACATAAATCACGCTAACGACGTTAGCAACAAGTTTAAGGTAAAAAAATGGACAAGCTGGACGAAGCAATAAAAAAAGTCTTGAGGGAATGCCCAGAGAAAATATCAACGCCAGACTTGGCCGTTCTAATTGCAAACATCGTCAACGTGTACGGCTTCGAACACCTCTGGCCGCAAGTGGTGTTCCAAACAACAGAACTGCTTAAAGAACATGACGCTATCGACGACGCCGATGACTTCCTTAACAAAATAAAAAAAGGCAAAATGAACTGATGGACGATGAAAGACTTATCGACGTAGTAAAAGAAATACAAAAACTGCGGGCATTAATCTCAGATAAACAATGGGAAGACCAAGACTCAACACTCGAAAACCGCCGACTGCGGTACTTTGAAAAACTAGCAAGGCAGGGAGAAAGCTATGAACCTAAATTCTGACAAACTAACGCCGTTCCAAGAAAACGAACTGCAATGGTTGCGACAGCAAGTAGACCGTATGCAGGACAGTAAATACAAAAATACCGACATACAAAATCTAAACCAAGAACGAGACCTGTGGGTCGCAAGAGAAGAACTGGATGTCTTCGTTCGTAACCTTCGTAAAGCAGGGAAAAAGATATGATACTCGACATCTCATTATGTATTGGAAAAATGGCCTTCGAAGACGCGCTGCAAACCACAAAATACGGCGATACAATCATCTACCATGTCGGAGGGTACGCAGGTGGAAAACATAGCAACGATGCCCGCGCAGCGTTCGAAGGTGGACTCGTGGCGCTGGTCCAAAAAAGAAAGGGAAGAAGCCATTTTGAATACCTAGCACAAAGAACGGCGAAAAGGTTTAGAACTTAGCTAAGTTGACATTCTCCCATATCTGTGGTAGGGTCGTTTTGAGGGTTAGGACAACTCTCAAAACGCTTTTTGACAATTTGGAGAATGTAAAATGAACAAAGAGGTCTGGATCGAACTGCCAAAAGTAGACACATACGAAGAAGCACAGGAAAACTGCGATGCAGTCAACAAAATGCTTAAAAAACTAGGCGTTAACTTCCCATGCTTCTTCGCAATGAAGAAACAAAAATACACCAACACATATTACAACTTTAGTGATGGACCAGACGGTTCGTTCACCGAACTCGAAGATAGAGGGAAGTGGATGAACCTAGATTATCTATCTAAATGAACTACTTAAACCCCGTAGCCGTGAACAACGCTGCGGGGTTTTCGCGTCGATACCATAGTGCTACTACTCTTCCTCAAAGATCAGAGAACGCGGACCGCGGAACTTATTTAACGCCGTTACTGTATATAGGCTGAAAAATAAAAATAAAAAAAAAAGTATTTTCAAGCCGTAACCCCTGTAACTTATGTAACTTGACCTTTAACTGTATATATACAAAGAATAATTTTGGTTACATAAGTGGTTACACCGAGAAGGTACTAAAATGTAACCAAAAGGGAGTTCTCTTAAACAGCAATAATGCCTAATGGGGGGGGCGGATGTTTTTTTTATAAAAAGTTTTTCTGGCCTATATAACAGTAACCGTTATAACAGGTATAAGAGTTTATCAGATACCTGTTGAGAGAGGCCCGCATGACTGAAGAAACTACTGGCCCCAAAAGAAGAGGTCGCCCCGTTAAGAAAACGAAGTACGGCAGCATCCCTTCGCCGCTTCAAATAAAAGAGCGGGCGGTCCCCAAACATAACAAGCTTGTTGATCCTGATAGCCCCCGGCCTGATCCGCGTGGGAACAAACGTATGGTGGTCGATAGAAAGCTAACCCGGAAGCAAGAGCTTTTTGTAAAAGAGCTTGTAAGCAACGATGGCCTGATAACTTTCAAAGAAGCCGCAATCCGGGCGGGCTATCCAGAAACATCTGCTCACACCCGAGCTTATGAATTAACCAACCCACATAAATGTCCTCACGTTGTTGCTGCGATCAAATCTTATCGCGCAGAGTTAGACGCTAAGTTTGATATCAATTACGGTCGCCACATAAGAGACCTACAGAAAATCCGCGATCTTGCTTTGGAGAACGGCGCATATTCCGCAGCCGTCCAAGCCGAGTATCGAAGGGGCCAAGCGCAGGGTGATATATACGTTAGCAAATCAGAGATACGGCACGGCAGTATCGACAGCATGAGCAAAGAGGAAGTTTTGAAAGCTTTGAGCGATTTAAAGGATGGATATGGCGAAAGCGTTATCGACATCACCCCAACTGAGGATGACGACTGAAGCGGGCCTATACCGACAACTAAAAACCGCTAACAAGTCTCGCCGCAATTGGGTGCTAACAAGGATAGAAAATTGGGTGGGCCAAGGTATCCCCGATTTGTTGGCGTGTGATGAGTTTGGCGGTCTCCACTTTGTTGAGCTAAAGTTTTGTAAAGCTAACGCCGTCAATCTGAGCCCCCATCAAGTTGCGTGGCTCACACGGCACCGTAAGAGCAGCAGTTGGGTTTTGGTTAAGCAGCAGGCCCGAGCGGACGTTAAGGCCTCTCTGCACCTTTACAGCGCCTCTCAGGCTATATCGCTTGCCGAGTATGGGTTGAAAGCCCCCGCGGTTGGCTCTTTTGAACATCCGTTTGATTGGAACGCTGTTTTTGGCTTGATATCTCCCATATAGTCGCATAGACTTATAGTTGTTAATCAACTTGGAGATTGTACTATGACTGATAAAAAACCCATGACACCGTCCGAACGTATACGGCACAATTTAGGAGCGTTTCAAATGTTCCTGATGGCTGGCCGTGATGAGGGTGCAGAAAAAATGCTGGCCGATTTATACACGCTAGCCGATGAAATGGAGAAAGCTTGATGTTTATATTTAGTTTTTTGGGCCGTTTATTATATGGCAAAGATTATGATCAATTGAGCCGCCGGGCGAGTAAACCCCGGAGGCAAAAACGCAGGCGATAAAACTTTCTAAAATTTAAGCTTGCATAGTATGCGATAATATAAGATAGTAGGGCCGGGGCAATTCCTGCCCTTTTACTTTTGGAGAATGTAAAACATGGCACATAATATTGAAAACAACAAAAACACCCTTACCGCTTTGATGATGAAAGTGCAGGACCAAGCCGCCCGTGCAGCCGATTATCTTGCCCCAACAAATGATTTGCAGAAAACCACCACGCTGGACGGTAAGCCGCAAATTGTTATTGAGGCCAGCCGCGGTGAACCCACAAAGCGCTTTGATATAAACGATACGGCCTTTGGGCAAATCGCCACCCATGCCGGGATCGATACTAGAACGGCGCGACGTTTGCAGGCTGCCTACCCGCGTGAATTTGACGATCTAACAAATGCAATTTGGCAAAAAGAACCTACCCGTCGCATGGTCCGGACGCATTTAGCGGCTGATCCAATGGGTTCATCTACTGATGGCACGGTGCGCGCTTTTGTTTCTGATAAGTTTAAAACGTTCGACAATGTCAATTTGTTGGAAGCTTGCCTGCCCCAATTGATCGACAACCCGGCGCAGTTTCAGGTTGTGTCCGCGGACGTTTCTGAAAAGCGCTTGTATCTACGTTTGAAGTCTCTGGAGCAATTAGGCACGGGTGCCAATGTTGGCGATCATATGGCGAACGGTATTGGTTTTGGAAATTCCGAAGTAGGCGCGGGCTCGGTTGCGGTTTATCAAATCGCGTGGACTTTGGCTTGTTTGAACGGGATGCAAACCCAAAACAAAACCCGGTCTAGTCACATCACATCGGCGCGTGATGGTGACGATTGGGGCTTGCTTTCAGATGATGCAAAGAATGCTGACAACCACGCTCTGGAATTGAAATTGCGTGATTTAGTGGGTCACTATTCCAGCCGGGAAACGTTCGATGATATCTGCAACCAAATGCGGATGGCGGCGCTTGATGTTATTGATGGTGTGGCAACCGATGTGACCGATGTTGTAAACAATCTTGGTAAGGTCATGCAGCTAACCAAAAAAGAAAACAGCGACGTTTTGAACGGTTTGATGGCGACAATAGGCCAAAGCGGATTTGAGCAGGCCCGCCCGCTTTCCCGTGCTACCTTGGTCAACGCGGTCACGGCCGTTGCACACCGGGCGGATGTTGACGACGTTGACCAGTGGCAGCAACGCGGCGGACAATTGCTCCGGATGTCCGCTCGCGATTGGCAGCGCGTCGCGGCATAAATCACCGCCTAAAATTTAGGAAACTTAGCCCCGCTTTACAGGCGGGGTTTTTTCGTTGTATTATATGGGATAAAGTAAACCGCATATTGGAGAATGCAAAATGTTAAAGACTGTTGAAACTAGCCGCGCCCAAAAAACAAAGGGCCTTGCCGTAACTTACCGGGCCGGGGAAAAGGAAAAGTTTGGAACATGCCCGGCCACTTGTGAGTTGAACCCGTCGGGATGTGGTGCGTCAAAGATCGATCTAGACTACCTTGAGGCGCTTTCCGATGCCGTGCCCGCGAAAGGCATATCTTTTACTTACTCGCATTTTTTGCCGCTTCATTGGATGAAAAAAAACCTGCCCGGAAAAACTGTTATAAACTATTCCGCCGCAACCGCCGCAATTGCTGCTAAGTTTTTTAGATTAGGCCGAGGCGGGCGGAAGGGTGCGGAATATTCAATTCCCGTAGTTGTGACCGTCGCGCCTAATTTTTGGAAACAATCCGGGCCTACTGATAAATCCGCTTTAGTTGACGGTGTGCAATTTGTCCGCTGCCCGGCGGAATATCTTAAAAGCTTCGGCTGCCAAAATTGCGGCAATGGCGAGCCGCTTTGCGCCCGGCTGGACCGTGATTATGTAATCGGATTTACAGCGCACGGGGTTCATAAGAAAAAAGCCGCAAGCCCCGATGATCCGGGCGGCTGCTATGCCAGCGGCGGCAATGTTTTAATTCATTGGAACCACACAGCCGATCAAACCCAAGAGGAAACCGACGGCGAACGATTAAAGCGCTTTGCAAAGAGCTTGGCCCCCCGCACCATATTGCGCCACCATATTGCCGGGGATTTTGGGGAAGAATAAGCGCGCTATATAATAGACCACCGGGCCCGCCAAATGGCGGGCCTTTTTTTATGTTTGACCGCTGGAAAGTTATATGCGACAAATCCCATGTGGCGGGCTTCCCGTCGCAAACATACATTTGGAGAATGTAACAATGGAAAATTTAAACACCGCGCCAATCACCGAAAATTTCATGGACGCGCTTATTGCCGAGCGCGATGCGTTTAGAGTTGAACGCGACGAAATGAAAGACAAGCTTGTCCGGGCTTGCCGCTTTGCCGAGCGCGATGCCAAGCTTTTGGAAGAGCAGCGCAGCTCATGGCTTTCCGTAATGTCGGACCCGATCCGGGAAATGGTGAAAAAGGAACTTGCGGACCTGATGACCGACTTTGACATTGCGGACTATACCGACGAAATAAAAGATATTGCGCGCGACGGTTTCGACATTGGCGACTATGAGGACGACATCAAAGACACTGTTGATTTCACCGCCAGCGATTACACCACCGAGATTGGCGACGTTGTCCGCGATATTCTGCGTGACGCAACCATCAAATTGGAGGTGTAGATATGCGACACAGCTAAAAGCCCCAACACCCACCCAGAACGACTGGCCCGCGCAATGCGCGGGCCTTTTGTTTGCGCTGTGATCGTTCCCGTTGGTGTTTACCCGATCCAATTGCACGAGCTGGACGACAGCGCACGTTTCCCCGGTCAGAATAGTTAAACAAGCCCGGGCCGCGCCCTTTGGTCCCTGCCAAACGTACCGGGCGCGCGATCCCCAGCTGGACATCGATGCCCGGTTTCATCGGCCAGCTGGCCGATAGGTCCGCCAATTGGTCCGCGATCCGCGATCAAATTGCGACGGCAGCCGTCGCCAAATCCGCGCCAAATTCCCCGGCCGGGGAACATCCACCCCGGTCCGATGTCGCCCGGCGCGATAGTTATCCGCATTTTCCAAGCCCCGCTGGCCGCGATCCGACGTCCGGGAAAAGCGCCCGGGTCCCTTCCATATCGGGTCAGAAACCTTTGCTTTTAAACGATAAAACGCGATCCGCGGCACGCGGTCCCCCTTTCGCCGGGTCGGGGGCTAGGGCCATGTTTCTCTCAAATATTTACATAAAATTTAGTTTGGCCTATAACTATCTTATAAAGCAGTATATTATCCCATAAATAGATAGGGTCCCCCGATGAGCTCCAACTTAAATCCTGCGCAGCAAGAAAAGGCTTTGAAGCTTGAGCTAAGACTTGCGCAAATCGCCAAGAACGAAGGGTGCCAATTAAATTTTTTAGATTTTGTACGCTCTCAATGGCCTGAGTTTATTGCTGGCAGGCATCATAAAATAATTGCGGACAAACTTGAGCGGGTCGCGAGCGGCGAGCTAAAGCGTTTGATTATCAACATGGCTCCGCGGCACACGAAGAGTGAGTTTGCATCGTTTTTGTTTCCTGCGTGGATGATGGGTAGGAACCCTAGTATGAAGATCATTCAGGCGACTCACACGACGGAGTTAGCGGTTAATTTTGGACGTAAGACGAAGAATCTTTTGGACATGGACAGTTACAAGACGGTTTTTCCTGATGTTAAGTTAGCTGCGGACAGCAAGGCTAGCGGTCGGTGGGACACGAGTGCTGGTGGGATGTATTATGCTGTTGGTGTTGGTTCGAACTTAGCGGGTCGTGGCGGTGATTTAATAATCATTGACGATCCTCATTCTGAGCAGACGGCGATGAGTGCTCATGGTTTTGAGGATGCTTGGGATTGGTATACTGGTGGTCCTCGTCAGCGTTTACAGCCGGGTGGTTCGATAGTTTTGGTACAGACTCGTTGGTCTGAGAAGGACATGACGGGTCAGTTATTGCGAGCTATGGCGAAGGACCCTTTAGCGGATCAGTGGGAGGTTGTTGAGTTACCTGCTATTTTTGATGATGAGACTCCATGTTGGCCTGAGTATTGGAGTTTGGAGGATTTGACTGCGGTCCGCGCGTCCATACCTGCGAGCAAGTGGAATGCTCAGTATCAGCAGAATCCGACTGGTGAGGAGAATGCGATTATACCCCGGGAGTGGTGGCGTCGTTGGGAGAAGAAGGTTGTTCCTCAGTTAGAGTATGTGATTCAGAGTTACGACACGGCGTTTAGCAAGCGTGAGACTGCGGATTTTTCGGCTATTACGACTTGGGGTGTATTTTATCCTTCGGAGGGTGGCGGCGGTCCTAATTTAATATTGTTAGACAGTAAAAAGGGTCGTTGGGATTTTCCAGAATTAAAAGCTATAGCTTTTGAGGAGTACAAGTTTTGGGACCCTGACACTGTCATCATTGAGGCGAAGGCGAGTGGTTTACCGTTGACTCAGGAGCTTAGAAATGCGGGTATACCTGTAGTTAACTTTACTCCGAGCCGTGGTAATGACAAGATTAGTCGTGTTCATGCGGTTAGTCCGATGTTGGAGTCTGGTATGGTCTGGGCTCCGGACAAGCCTTGGGCTGACGAGTTAATTGAGGAGGTTGCGGCGTTTCCTAACGGGGAGCATGATGACCTTGTTGATAGCATGACGCAGGCTTTAATGCGTTATCGGCAGGGTAATTTTGTTCAATTGCCAACAGATGATTGGCAAGACGAGGAAGTTTCTGCTAGGGTGCGGGCATATTATTGACGGAGGGCCTTATGGCTATTGGCGGATTAATGGATACGAGCAACGTCCCAAGTCAGTTGGACGAGGAAGATTTACGCGCGGAGTTAGAGATTGAGTTACCGGATTCTGGTGCTGATCCTTATCTCATGTCTGCGGACTTTGACCCGGAGGCTCCTGAGATTGAGATAATTGAGGATGACGATGGCGGTGTTGTTGTGGATTTTGATCCGGGTGACAAGCGCGGGGAGTCTGAGGAGTTTTATGACAACTTAGCGGAGGAGATGCCTGACCGTGAGTTAAGTCGGATTGCGTCTGATTTGATTGGAGCGTTTGATTCCAACCGGGCGAGTCGTCAGGAGTGGGAAGACACTTACAAGAACGGTTTAGATTTGTTGGGTTTCAACTACGAGGAGCGGACGACGCCGTTTCGCGGTGCGAGTGGTGTGACTCATCCTTTGTTAGCGGAGGCAGCGACTCAGTTTCAGGCTCAGGCTTTTAATGAGTTATTGCCCTCTAGCGGCCCTGTTCGGACGGTTGTTTTGGGCAAGGACACTCGTGAGAAGCAGGACCAAGCGAAGCGTGTGAAGCAGTTTATGAATTACTACATTACGAATGTGATGGAGGATTACACTCCTGACATGGATCAGATGTTGTTTTATTTACCGTTAGCGGGGAGCACGTTTAAGAAGGTTTACTATGACGAGGGCATGGGTCGTGCAGTAAGTAAGTTTGTTCCTGCTGAGAATTTAGTTGTACCTTATGACACTTCTGATTTGGACACTTGTCCTAACATCACGCAGGTTGTCCGGATGGATTTGAACGATTTACGCAAGAAGCAGCTTGCGGGAATTTATTTAGACATTGACGTTATTCCGTCTCAGGGCGAGGTTACGGGCATTCGTAGTGAGCTTGACCGTATTGAAGGTTTTGAGCCTAATCAGATTGATTACGACTGCACTTTGTTGGAGTGCCACGTTGATCTGGACTTGGATGGTTACGAGGAGCTTGACGATGAGGGGGAACCGACGGGTATCAAGGTTCCTTACATTGTGACTATTTCTCAGGACAACGGCCAGATTTTGTCTATTCGTCGTAATTATGATGAAGAAGACGAGAAAAAGAAGAAGATCAGCTATTTTGTGCATTACAAGTTTTTACCGGGTTTTGGCTTCTACGGTTTAGGTTTGATTCACACGATTGGCGGTTTGGCGCGGTCGGCGACGAGTTCTCTTCGTCAATTGATTGATGCGGGTACTTTGTCGAATCTTCCCGCGGGATTCAAGGCCCGCGGACTGCGGATCAGGGATGACGACGATCCTTTACAGCCGGGTGAGTTTAGGGATGTTGACGCTCCGGGCGGGGCTATTCGTGATAGTTTAATGCCTTTACCTTTCAAGGGACCGGATCAGACGTTATTTCAGTTGTTGGGTTTTGTTGTACAGGCTGGTCAGCGTTTTGCGACGATCACTGACATGAAGGTTGGCGACGGCGATCAGAGTGCTGCGGTTGGCACTACGATTGCGATGTTGGAGCAGGGTTCTCGTGTTATGAGTGCTGTTCACAAGCGTTTACATTATGCGATGCGTTTAGAATTTAAGATTTTGGCTCGTGTTATGGGTGAGAGTTTACCGCAGGAGTACCCTTATTCTGTTGCGGGCGATGATTCTTCGGTCATGGCCTCTGATTTTGACGGACGTGTTGACGTTGTTCCTGTATCCAATCCGAACATTTTCAGTCAGGCTCAGCGGATTGCTTTGGCTCAGACTAAGCTACAGTTAGCTGGTGCGGCACCTGAGTTGCACAACATGCACGAGATTTACCGTGACATGTATGAGGCTTTGGGTGTTACGGATGTTGAGCGGATTATGCAGGCGTTACCTGACAGCGAGCCGCGGCCTACGGACCCTGCTCAAGAGAACATCAACGCGTTGGATTCGATTCAGTTGAATGCGTTTACGGGTCAGGACCATCAGTCGCACATCACGGCTCATTTGGTGTTTGGCGCGAGTCCGATGGTTGCGCAGATGGCTCCTGTAGCGATTTCTTTGCAGAAGCACATTATGGAGCATGTTAAGGTTCAGGCTGAAGAGCAGGCGATGCAGCAGGTTGAGCAGATGCAGGGCGGCGATCCGTCCCAGATGGAGATGCAGTATCAGGCTATGGTTGCGCAGTTGGTTGCGCAGGGTATGCAGCAGGTCAAAGAGATGTCTGGTCAAATGACTGGTCAGGGGCCTGATCCTTTGATACAACTCAAGGAGAAGGAACTGGAGATCAAGTCTCAAGCGGAGCAGGCGGATGCGCAGGTAGATCAGGCTAAGTTACAGCTTGACGCTCAGAATCAGCAGATGCGCGGTGAGCAGTTCCAGCAGCGTCTGGCGAGTCAAGAGAGTCAGACGGACAAACGGATTGAGAGTGCTATGCAGCGTGAGTTGTTAAAACAGAGAGGACAGAATAATGGCTAAAGTAAGAGTAAACGGGGCCCCTGCGGGTCCTACGGCGAAGGCGGTTACTTACGCTGACATAAAGGGCCAAGGTCGCATTCCTTATGGCAAGACTGCGGACGTTAGTGTTCCGAAGTCTGTTGAGGATTATTCTGGGGCGATGACGTATCGCCGTGGGACTGTTCGTGGCATGGGTGCTGCTAAAAAGGGCGGCGGCTACTGGGAGTGCTGACTTTTGGAGATGGACTTACTCTTGAATATACTTTTTGGCGTTGTGATAGGCGGTCTTGGCTGGCTGGTTAAATCCCAGCACGAGGAAGTAAGGCGCGTCACCATTCTGCTCAACAGAACCCGCGAAGAGCTGGCGAAAGAGTATGTCACTAAATCCGACAG
>Ga0307993_1000676_pt1 | contig 11690 bp, 9 predicted proteins | sample EllFjometagen260_FD_203163 | JGI IMG/M metagenome (GOLD analysis project Ga0307993, IMG submission 203163) | Marine microbial communities from Ellis Fjord, Antarctic Ocean - #260 | ecosystem: Environmental > Aquatic > Marine > Unclassified | place: Southern Ocean | collected 2014-11-02 | reverse complement strand
TCCTCCAGTCAAAGAGATTTCCCAGGAGCCATCGACATAATTTGCGATGAATGCTGTGTCGGTGATCGCGCCATAGGTCAGCTTGGTATAGCCCCAATCAAAGTCGAGGTGCTCAATGCTAATGGACTGAAGCTTGGAACCGGAAAAAGTATCGATCACTGCCGCGAAGGCTTGCTCCATTTCTTCGTCTTCTCCGCCCGCTTTCAATTGGAAGGACGCCTCATCGATGCGAATCTTCTCTGGGATCCAATCTTCGGTAATGCCTGCAAGAAAAGTAAATGGGCCAGAAAGAGATTTCAACTCGGCTTCAATATAGAAGCTATCATCGCCTCCGATCAGCTCCACATTCCGAAACAGACCCTGCCCGCGTGCGCGCGAAAAGCCGGTAGCCTCAATTTCTTCCGCACCAAGAACCTCACCGATCTGTTCACCGATCCCCTCACTGTAGCTACCATCGGAAAAGTGCCTATTGAGGAAAATATAAGAAATACTGACCAACGCAGCGATGAGGATCAGCAACTTCATCAAAAAGATCCAAATCTGCTTAATAAGCGAGGAATTCGCGACGATTCCGGCATACCTCAACTGGAAAAACATTCCCTGTTCACCGATCCACAAAGAAACCCGATTATGGTATTCTCTCAATCGTTCTTTATCGACGGACTGTTGCACAGGCAGAGCCTAGCGAAGGATCGTCACTCTTGACAAAGTAAATAATCAGAAGGTCGCCTGAATTTCACTCGCCCAAGCCTCATTGCTTCGATATTGCCTTCCCCATGGAAGATGCCGATTATAAGGTGAGCCTCGAATTCTTCGAAGGCCCGCTGGACTTGCTTCTCTATCTCATCCGTCGGGACGAGGTGGATATCTATGATATTTCCATCCAACGGATTACCTCCCAATATCTCGAATACGTCGAGAGCTTCAAAATGCTCAATATCGACCTTGCTTCCGAATTCATCTCCATGGCGGCAAATTTGATGTATATCAAAAGCCGCACTCTCCTCCCAAAGCAGGTGCAACCGCCTGAGGATGAAGCAGACGAGGACGACCCCCGTTGGGAGCTGATCCGTCAACTCATCGAATACAAAAAATTCAAAGACGCCGCCGGTTTTCTTGCTCAGTGCGAAGTAGCCCAAGAACAAGTCTTCGCCCACTCTCCGGAAAAAAAGGCTCGTCCGGACGACTCGGAGCCCGTTCCTCTCGCGGAAGTCTCCATTTTCGATCTCATCCGCGCTTTTCAAAATGTCATCAAGCGCTTTGAAGAAACGCGCGACTTTGGCGACATCATCGATGACCGCTACACCGTCAGCGATAAAATTGACTACCTCCTGAATCTCATCCCTCCCGGGGGATCGCTCAGCCTCCAGTCCCTCTTCCGGGAGGCTTCTTCCAAGATCGAAGTCATTGTCACCTTCCTCGCCTTGCTCGAATTGATGAAAATGAATCAATTCAAGGCCCGCCAGGATAGCTTACTCGGACAGATTGAAATCGAGCGAAAAGAAATCCCCTAGCGAAGCCCATGTCCGTCCCCTTTCGCATCGCGCTCTTTGGCGGCACCTTTGACCCCATCCATGAGGGTCACCTCGAGATTGCCGAAAAGGCCCATGCCGCGCTTTCCCTCGATCAGGTCCTTTTTCTCCCCTGCCGCCAGTCCCCTCACAAGAAAAGCGGGCCCCTCGCTTCGGACGAGGATCGCCTCCAAATGATCAAGCTGGCCACCCAGGAATTGGACTGGGCCTCAGTCAGCGATTTCGAGGTCCAGCTCCCCCTCCCATCCTATACATGGCAAACCGTGGAAGCCCTCAAGCCAACCCTCCCCCCCAAAGCGCAGCTCTTTCTCCTCATCGGCCTTGACCAGTGGCAGGCCCTTCCCCGCTGGACCCATCCGGAAAAACTGGCAGCAGCTTTGGAATTCATTGTGGTTGGCAGAGGCGGTGAGCCCGGAAGCCGCTCGGGCTACCGCTCTCATTTCCTCCCAGGCAATCACCCGGCATCCGCGTCCGAAATCCGCAAGGACCTTGCAGAAAACAAAAGACCGCACTGGCTTCCTAAAAAAGTGTTCAATTTCATTTCAAAAAAAGATCTCTACAAATCGGATCCCTGACTTGCGTCCCCCTCCCCATTATACTAGTATTTGCCCCTATGAAACTGTGTCTCATTGGTCTTTTCCTTCCCCTGTTCTCTTTGACAGCTCAGGTAGCTCCCAAAGAGGACATCCCTGCTCCTGCAAATACCGCAAAGGAAACACTTGAGCAAGACAAGGCGGAGAAAGAAGTCGCGCAATATAGGATCGACCTCGACAACCTCCCCCTTGAACAAAAGAAGGTTTACTGGAACGCCTTGGTGCGCGCCGAACAGGTCTTCAGCCAAAAGCGCATCTTCGAATGTCTCGAAAGCATCCACGAGGCCGAGCTCATCTACAAAAACAATCCCTCGTCCCTGAACCTTAAAGGTGCTTGCTACGTTGAGTTTCGCGCTTTCAAAAAAGCAGCGACTGCGTTCGATACCGCCCTCGTGGCAGATCCCGGAAACATCAACGTTCTCTTCAACAAAGCAGAAATCGATTTCGTCACTCAGAACTGGCAGGCCGCTCACGACCAGCTAGTGAAACTCCTCCCTGAATATAAAGGAAATCAGGAGAACATGAAGGACTTGATCATCTTTAAAATTCTCCTTTGCAAATTGAAGCTGGACGACAAAGCAGGAGCCGAAGGTCTTCTTAAAGACACTACTTTTCTCGGTGACACTCCCTTGTATTACTATGGCACCGCCGCCATCGCCTACTCTGAAGAGCGCACGGCCGTTGCCGAAGTCTGGCTTGCACGTGCCGGCCGCATCTTCAACCTGCCAGGAATAATCGCCCCTTGGCAGGACACCCTCATCGAGTTCGGCTACATCAAGAGCTTCTACGGAGGCGACCTTGAGGTCGACGAGTAAGCGGCCGCCTTCTAGGCGCCCTTATCTTCTACTTGTTCCAAAATGATCCCATAGATCTTCGCGATCTCTGGCGCATCCGATTCGAGGTAGGTGACGCGATAGTAGATCTCTTTGATCCCGTAAGCACAGAGCGTTTGCATGCACGCCGTGCAGGGCATCGTAGTGGTGGCGACAATCTTGGCCTCCCCTCTTTTAAAGAGACTGCACAAGTTCACTTCCGCGTGGAGCATGAACTTTTGCCGTCCATCCCGGTCATCCCAGAAACCCTCTGGAGCCTCAAACCCGGGCGCAAGTCCATTGTAAGCCGTCGCGATCACCCGGTTATCCCAGTCCAGCGCTGCCGCACCCACTTTTCGAAAAGGATCCTCTGATCGCAGGCTCGCCACCTCAGCCAAGGCCATCGCATATTGGGGAATCGTTAATCTGCTCTCGCTCACTGAAAGCACCATAGCGGGGGAAAAGATCGCCTGTCCAGTCAGGGTCTCCCCGGTATCCTCAAATCCCGAAATAGTTTCACCAATCTCCTCCTCGCTGTCGTTTCTCTAAATGAAACCTCCCATGCCTGCTCCCAGCCGAATCAAGACCTACTCCCGCCGCGCCGCCCTCGGCATGATCGCCGCCGGAATCCCAAGCACCGGCTGGGCCTTCCTTGGCGAACCGGATTCCCTGAGCATCACCCGGAAGGACTTCACGCTCCACAATTGGCCCAAGGCGCTCGATGGCTTCCGCATCGCCCACCTCACCGACATTCACTACCGCCCCAGCTCCGATGAGGAACTCTGCCAAAAAATGATCGCCGCCGTGAAGAAAGAAGCGCCCGATCTCATCCTCATCACCGGTGACTTCGTCATCAAGGACCCCTCCTCACTCTCCGAACTCTGCACCAAACTCCGTGCTCTTTCCGCGACCCACGGCATCATCGCCAGCCCCGGAAATCACGACCGATGGCACTGCCCTCCTGGCCATCTTCTCCGCCACCTGGAAAATGCGGGCATCAACTACCTCCAGAACGATGGCACCAATCTCACCATCAAGGGCGAGCGCGTCTTCATTCCCGGACTCGACTCCATCTGGGGCGGACACCTTGATCCCGCCCGCGCCTGGCGAGGCCATCGAAAAGACGATCCCGTCATCGCCCTCGTCCACGAACCCGACGTCTTCGACCAACTTCATCCCGAGCGGCCCATCTCACTCCAACTCTCCGGCCACACCCACGGCGGACAATGCCGCATCCCCCTCATCGGCTACGCCCCGGCGAAAGTCCGCTACGGTAAAAATTACATCTACGGCGACTTCGAAAAAAATGACGCCCAACTCTGGGTCGGCCGCGGCATCGGAACCGTCGGACTCCGCGTCCGCTTCGCCTGTGCCCCCGAAGTCTCCATCCTAACAATGCGGGCAACCGCCTGAAAAAAATTCCTAGGTTTCCTGCAACGTTTCTCACGGTTTCCGTCAGGAATCCTGTATGGACCACCAATCTGCCAACCTTTGCCCCCTCCTGCGGAACCTCACTCGACCAAGAAGCCGATAGCCCCGTATCCGGCCTCTGCCTCCTCGCCGAATCACTCGAAACCACCGCCCCCGGGCAGCCCGAGTCCTCCGCCCCACCCCTCGAAGAAATCTCCGCAGCCTTCCCCGACCTCGAAATCATCTAATTGATTGAAAAAAGCGGCATGGGAACCGTCTACAAAGCCCGTCAAAAACGAAAACACCCTCCGCTCCCAACTCCACCGCCTCCCTCTGCTAAAAAAAGATATCTCCCCAGCCCATCGGGCTGGGATTAAAAAATGACAGGAATAGCGGGCGAGAATTCGATCGCGACCCAATGATCCGCAACCCGAAGCCCTTCACCCACCCAATCCCCGTTTAGAGCCTTAAATTCTAGAATTTTGGATTTGAACGAAGTAATTAGGGCTTCTTTGCCATCCGCTTAAACAACTTCTTCAATCCCTCCTCCGTATTCACCGGCAACTGACAGGTCTCCCCCACGCAATAATAAGCCGTCGCCTTTTCATCCATCGGCTTCAACCCAAGCGTGAACTCATCGACCTTCCCGAGATTCCCCAAGGTGATCATGGTAGGATCCCAATGCGTCGCGCTTACCTTTAAAAGATCCTCTTTTCCCGCGTCCCCCGCAATCACCAGACGCGCCGGCTTATCGAGAAAGAAATCAAGCGCCCGCATCATCTCCCCCATTCCCGATCCGCTCTCACGCATCATCGGCACATAGGAACGCAAGGTCTTCTCCGCGATCTCACGAAAGTCCTTTCGACCCGTCATCGCGGCAAGCACGGCATACTCCCGCGCCGCCACCGAACTCTCCGTCGGAAGCGCTCCATCGAACTGCCCTTTGAGGCGCAACACCAAATCATCCCGAGTCTCACCCTGGAAAAACCCACCATTCTTACTATCGTAAAAAAGCACCTTCGCCTGATCCGCCAGCTCGATCGCGAAGCCCAGGTAGGCCGGGTCCAAAGTAACCTCATAAAGCATCCGGCTTCCCCTCAGAAGATGAAGGTAACTCCCCGATTGCTTCGAAGCATCGCGCTCCCCTTCTCTCCAACGATGATACAAGGTCCCCTCGCCGTCCCAAAGTTTCGCTTTAATAAAACGATGCGCTTTTTCCGCAACCTTCAAATATTCAGGCTCACCCAAAACATGACTGGCTCTCGCCAGCGCCCCAATCATGAGACCATTCCATGAAGCGAGAACCTTGTCGTCCGTCGCCGGTGGAACTCGCTTTGCTTTCACCACTTCAAGCTTAGCCAGCAAGGCCGAAACCTTCGCCCGTTTCCCTGCGTCGAGATCCTCCCGACGTACCTTAAAGTGAAGCACATTCTGATCAGGGAGAGCTTCCGGATCACTGTGGTCAAAAAAGTTCCCCTTCTCCGTCACCCCAAGAACTTCCTGAGCCAGCGCCAGCTCTTCTTCGCTTAAAATCTTCTTCAACTCCGCCAGCGTCCAACAAAAGCACTTCCCTTCCTTCCCCTCACTCTGCGCGTCCTGAGCGCAGAAAAATCCACCCTCCGGATGCGTCAGGTCACGAAGGACATAGGCCGTCGTCGAACGAACAGCCGCCGCAAAATCCTCTTCACCCGTCATGAGCCAAGCGTCCAAATAAAGCTCCACCAGCTGCGCCTGATCATAGAGCATCTTTTCAAAGTGCGGCACGAGCCACTCACGATCCACTGCGTAGCGATGAAACCCTCCGCTCACCTGATCGTGAATCCCGCCATCGAGCATCCGACGACACGTCAGTAAAGCGGCCTCTTTCGCCTTTTTATCCCCTTGCTGAAGAAGAAACCGCAGCACACTCACTTGCGGAAATTTGTTATCGGTCCCCATCCCCCCCCAGACCAGATCCATCATCCCAGCAGTTTGCGTCGCCGCCTCCGTGATCAACTCTCGCTTGAGCTCACCTTTTCCCGCCTCAAGAACGTGGAGCCCCTCAAAGTATTTTTTAAGCTCCACAAAACCCGCCGCCGCATTCTTGGCCGTTTCATCAGGATTTTCCTGCCACACTCCATGCACCCTCTTGAGCACCGTGGGGAAACCTATCCGCCCACCCTGATCCTTGGGCGGAAAATAAGTCCCGCCCGTCAGAGGCTCTAGATTGGGAGTGAGAAACATATTGAGCGGCCACCCGCCACTCTGACCCGTCATCGCCTGAAAGGCCGTCATGTAAATCTGATCCACATCCGGACGCTCTTCCCGGTCCAGCTTGATCGCGACGAAATGCTCGTTGAGATACTTCGCAATCTCGGGATTCTCAAAGGATTCCCGCTCCATCACGTGGCACCAGTGGCAGGTCGAGTAGCCCACACTGAGCAAAATCAATTTTTTTTCATCCCTCGCTTTCTTAAAGGCCTCCTCCCCCCAAGGATACCAATCGACCGGATTGTATGCGTGCTGAAGTAAATAGGGTGACTTTTCCTGAGCAAGCCGATTCGCCTTTTTGCCCTCCGTGGCTTCCTTCCCCATCGCTACGCCCAGAAAAATGAGCATCATCGTTATAATTACTTTCATGATCTCAGGCTAAGGCCTCATTTCTTTCTGACAACCCTTCAAAAACTCAGAAAAAACATTTTTCGTAACTCGTTACTGATCAGTGTTTTGTGTTTCCATTGAAAAAGAGCAACTTTTGTTTGAACAAATACCGAGGTTTACGGTCTATCTATTTGATAAACCGCAACTTAGTCGCAGTTTTCATGTAAGGGTGAACCGCAGTTGTCAGCTTCCAAACGTTCGTTTTGAGGTTGATTAACTCAGCCGCAGGAGGTCTTCGGACCTTCTGCGGTCTTTTTTTATACCACCGGCACAAGCGCGGCCTGAAAAAGAGTGTTAAAATGTCGGCCATCAGACTTGCTCCCTCCCTCGGTTCCCCCTTAACTCTGCCCTCCCAAACCGAGGCAGACATTTCCTCGACCACTTCATTTTCGATATGATTGAAAACATCCGCAAATACACCGGCCTCATGATCGTCGTGCTGGTCCTTCTCTTCATCGGCCTCGTCTTCCTTGGAGACACCGCTGCCAATGTTGCCGTAGGCAAGCCAGTCGCCTCCATCGACGGAAAAAAATACTCCGAAAAGGACTTCCGCCGCATGGCACTCAATCCTCTGGAGATCTCCGACCGCATCGGTGATCCTCGCAATCCCTTCGGAAGCATGTTGCCGGACGAAGCCCGCAAGCTCGCCACCCGCTATGTGGGCAACATCATCGAAGGCAATCCTTTCCTCGGAACCCGGACCGGTCTTCTCCGCTACATGAACATCACTCTCCAAGGTGATGAACCCCACCTTTTCCTCGCCAACCGCATCGCCGTGCAAAAAGCCGGTCTCGATTACGGAGCCACTCCCGGACCCGTCGAAATCGAGGAGTTCATCGAAGGAGTTCTCTTCGCCGCACCTGATGGAAACTTCGACCAAGCCGCTTACTCCGAATTCCTCGATGAGAAAATCGGATCACTCGGAATCGGCACCCGCGGATTTAACGAATATGTCCGCGATCTCCTTACCGCCCAGAATCTCGCCAAACTCGTCAGCGGAGCCGTCTCCATCGACCGCGCTGCCGCCCGCCAGATCTTCAGCAATCAGGAGCAGAAAATCAGCGCCCAACAAGTCACCCTCGAATCGACAGACTACGAGGGCGAGCAAAATCCCACTGAGGAAGAGATCAAAGCCTACTGGGAAGAGAATCAGGAAAAGTATAACACCGACGAACGCCGGAAAATTTCCTACGTCTTCATCGAACCCGATTGGGACGCGGTCCTCCTAAAAGCCGAGAACGACAAAAAAGCCGCCGAGACCGCGCGCAAGGCGCAGGAAGATCAAGCCAAGAAGGCTGAAGAAGCCGCCGCCAAGGCCAACAAGGACGCTGCCGAAAAAGCAAAAACCACTGAGAAGCCTGCTCCTACCGAAACTTCCGTCGAAGTTCCCGCTCCCACCGAAGCGCCCGTTGAGATTCCCACTGAAGGTGCTGAAGGAGATATCGGAGCCCAAGGCGATCCCGCCCCCAAGCCTGATCAAGAAGTGCCCATCCCCGCGCTGCCTCCTGTTGATACCACAGAAATTCCAGCCCCCGTGGTGAAGTCTGAGCCGCAGCCCGCTCCTGTTGTAAAGCCCGTCGCTCCTGTTGTGAAGCCTGCTCCGGTCGTGAAGCCCGTCGCTCCCATCATCGAGAAGTCCGCCAAGGACAAGCTCAGCCCACAGCAGAAAAAAGCCGCCGTTGATGCCCTCAATAAAACAGCCACCGACTTCTTCAATCCTCTTGTCGATCTCTCCGGCGCGACCTACGATGAACTCGCCGCAGAGCAAGGCCACAAGGTCATCTTTACCGATTTTTTCGCCCAAAGCGATCCACCAAAAGGACTCGACCTCGACGCACTCGACAGTCCCATCGGAAAGCTCTCCGACATCGCCTTCGCCATCGACGCCGAGGCCAAGGACGACCAGCTCATCTCCGAGCCCTACACCACCTCCGATGGCTGGTTCATCGGCCGCCTCGATGAAGTCGAAGCCTCTCGCCCCCTCACCTACGAGGAAGCTAAGGTAAAAGCCACTGTCGACCTCAAGAAGAAGCTCGCTCGCGATAAACTTAAAGTCGAAGCAGAAGCCACCCACGCCAAGCTCGTCGCCGCCCTTGGCGAGAAGAAGTCCTTCGCCGAGGCTACCAAGGATTCCGAGCTCAAGGTTCAGGAACTCAAGGAACTCGCCATCCAAGCCTCCCGTTTTGGCCAGCCCAATGTCCCGCCTGCATTCGATGCCGGTCGCTACACCGACCCCGGCACCATCGCTGAGATCAAGTATCTCCCAAACGACGAGAACCCCGAGCGTGCTCTGATCATCTTCGTCGAAAAACGTGAAATCACCGTCGACGACGCCTTCAACGACAAGCTCGAGCAGTTCATCAAATCTCAGAACAACGGCCTCCGACTCGCCACCTTCCAAAACTGGCTCAAGGATCGCTACACTGAGAACGAAGCCGAATACATGGGCAGCACCGAGGAGCGCTAATTCAGATGTCCGATCCTGCCGCCAGGGACGCCGCCTTTGACCAAGGTCACACCCATCTCGCCCTCGGCGAGCTTGAAGAAGCCGAAGCTTCCTACCGGGAAGCCGTGGGATTCGATGACGATTTCTTCGATGGCTGGCAGGCCCTCGGTATGATTCTTCTGAAGCTCGAAAAAGTGAAAGAAGCCATCGGCTGCGGCATCAAAGCCACCCTCCTCGAGCCCGACGACCTCCTCGCCTGGACCGGCCTCTCCCAAATGTATGTCCGCGACGGCCAAATCGCCGAAGCCGAGCTCGCCAAAGGAAATGCCCGTATTCTTTCGATGGGAGGAAAGGTTACCAAGCTTGGGAAATCCTAATTTCTAAAATTTAGAGTTTTCTCACCCACATGAAATTCATCACCACCGCCATCGACTACCCCAACGGCAAGCCCCACATCGGCCATGCCTACGAGAAGATCATCGCCGATGTCCTCACCCGCTATGAGCGTCTCAAAGGTGAAGAGGCCTACTACCTCACCGGCGTCGATCAGCATGGCCAAAAGATGGTGAAAACGGCCGAGGCCGAAGGCGTCAACGTCGCCACCCTCACCAAGCGCAACACCAAGCGCTTCATCAAGCTTTGGGAGAAACTCGACGTCAAATACGACGGCTGGGCCGAAACAACCGACGACCGCCACAAGACCTGCGTCCAGAACATCCTCACCGAGCTCGAAGCCAAAGGCTCCCTCTACAAAAAGTCCTACGACGGATTCTACTCCGTCCGTCAGGAGCAATATCTCACCGACCGCGACCGCAACGAAGCGGGTGAGTTCGGACCCGAGTGGGGCGACGTCGAAGAACGCGAAGAAGAGAACTGGTATTTCAAACTCTCCGAGCACGCCGAGTGGCTCAAGTCGACCGTCGAAAACGACGACCTGAAAATCATCCCCGAATTTCGCAAAAACGAAGTCCTCAACGCCATCGAGCGCGCTGGCGAAACCGACCTCTGCATCTCCCGCCCGAAAGAGCGCATGTCCTGGGGCATCCCCCTTCCCTTCGACCCAGACTTTGTCACCTACGTCTGGTTCGACGCCCTCATTAACTACATCTCCTTCGCCGGATATAAAAAGCCCGAAGGCTCCGACCTCCCCGACTTCGATACCTTGTGGCCCGCCGACCTCCAGATCATCGGAAAAGACATCCTCGTCCCCGCGCACGCCATCTACTGGCCCTGCATGCTCCACGCCATGGGCTTCGAAGCTGCAGAAATGCCCACTCTTTTAGTCCATGGATTCTGGAACATCCGCGGCGATAAAATGTCCAAGTCCCTCGGCAACATCGTCGACCCAGACGAGCTCGCCGATAAGTTCGGCCCCGACACCGTCCGCTACTACCTCTGCCGCGACATCCACTCCGGCAAGGACAGCGACTTCGATATCGAGCGCCTCGTCATGATCTTCAACACCGAGCTCGCCAACGACCTCGGAAACCTCCTCAACCGCTCCATCAACCTCCTCAAGGGCGCTTGCGCTTCCACCGTCGCCTCCACCGACACCTCGGAAGAGGAGGACATCGCCCTCCGCGAATCCCTCGCAAAGTCCACCGCAGCCTACCGTGCCGCCATGGAAAACTGCGAGATCAGCGTCGCCCTCCAGGCCATCAACGACCACGTCACCCACTGCAACGGCTACCTTGAGCGCAGCCAACCCTGGACGATGAAAAAAGACGAGAGCCTGCTCCCCCGAGTTGGCGAAATCCTGAGTCACACTGCCGAGTCCTGCGCCCACCTCGCCGTCCTCCTTTCTCCCATCCTCCCAGCCGCCGCTGCAAAAATCTACGGCCAACTTAACAAACCGGGCTTCGCCGAACTCAACCTCGACGACCTCAAATGGGGACTCCTCGAAGCCGGCCACCTGACCGGAAAGCCCAAGCCCGTCTTCCCCAGAATTCAGGTCGAAAAGCCCGAGTAGCAGAGACATCCTCATCACATGTCGTGGGGCAACATGTGGCTCCATCAACATCTGCACTCCGAAGTCGTATGTTACGGGGAACGCTATGGCTCTCGATGATCTGGATGGAGAAAAAGTAGATCAGCAGTTTCTTGTCCACATCCTCAAAGGTCAGCACTGGAGTCGCTCAACCACAGATCACGCACCAAAACCGCCAACGAGGCTGTTCCCGATCTTCACGATTATTCAGAAGCGGAAACCCGCACCCATCTCATCGATGCCGACCTCATCCGCAGCGACTGGGGCTCC
>Ga0307993_1000673_pt1 | contig 11723 bp, 8 predicted proteins | sample EllFjometagen260_FD_203163 | JGI IMG/M metagenome (GOLD analysis project Ga0307993, IMG submission 203163) | Marine microbial communities from Ellis Fjord, Antarctic Ocean - #260 | ecosystem: Environmental > Aquatic > Marine > Unclassified | place: Southern Ocean | collected 2014-11-02 | reverse complement strand
GTGGACTCAGCTCTTTACCCGTAATATTCGCAGGGCACGCACTAGTACATCTACCGCATTCTGTACAAGCATAGGCTCCCATAATACTGGTCCAACTAAGATCAGTAACATCACTTACCCCAAATTTTTCAGGCGGTGGCATATTAGGATCTGCTTTACTTGGATCAAGCATCAGGTTTACCTCATTAGTGATTTCTGGCATATTAGAAAACTCACCAGCTGGCTGTAGCCTACTGTACCATGTATTAGGAAAAGCTAAAAATATGTGAAGGTGCTTACTATACGGAACATAATTTAAGAATAATAATATCCCTAAGATATGAAACCACCAAAAAACACGCTCCATCACTATTAATGTAGAAGTAGAATATCCAGTAAAAAATCCAGTAAGATATTGAGAGATAGGAAAACTACCTGCAGCCACATAGTGATCCGCTCCTTGGCTTTGAAGGACTTGGTCTACGGCATTCATTTTAAGTAAAGCCACCATCAGTACTATCTCTATTAATAGAATATACGTAGCATCTTGAGTCGCCCAACCTTTCATCTCTTTAGAATGAAAACGTGGAATCTTAGAAATGAATCTTCGTCCTAAGAAAACCACACAAGCAATAAAGACAAGTGCAGCTAAAATTTCGAAGAAACCTATTGCGGTATCATAAACTGGCCCTAAAAAAGACAGAACTCTATGCGTCCCAAAAACTCCATCTATTACTATCTCAAGTACTTCTATATTGATAAGTACAAAGCCAACATAAATAAGAATGTGAAAAAAGCCAGCAACGGGTCTTACGACCATTTTACTTTGGCCCAGAGCCACTTTGGTCATCATTTTCCATCGCTCAGGTTTCCTATCATTGATATTTTCCTTTTTCCCAAGGAAAATATTTCGACGTACTTTTATAATTTTTTGAGCGAAGAAATAGACTGCTACTCCTAGCACAATAACGAAAAGTATTTGTTCTATATACTGCATTTCTGTTGGTTTCAAATGTAGAACAATTCGGCTCTTAGACATATTTTAAATATCTACAGTACTTTTGTTTCCTAAAGTCAAGAATAGGCTTATTTTTGCAGCCGCTTTAGAGATAAAATAAGGAAGTACGGTATCCGCCGGTGGCGGAAAAGGGATGAAAATCCCACCACATAACCTGGTGCGGTATCCGCCGGTGGCGGAAAAGGGATGAAAATCCCACCACATAACCTGGTGCGGTAGCTCAGTTGGTAGAGCAAAGGACTGAAAATCCTTGTGTCGGCGGTTCGATCCCGCCCCACACCACAAAAAGCTTCACAGAAATGTGGAGCTTTTTTCATTTATGGAAATCTTCAAAATCTATATCCTTTACTCAGAATCCAGCGAAAAAACATACGTGGGATATACCAATGACATGGAACGTAGACTATGGGAACATAATAACCATCCGCAAAAATCATTTACATCTAGATACAGACCATGGATAGTTATCTACACCGAAGAGTTTGAATCTAAAAAAGAAGCGATGACTCGCGAAAAATGGTTTAAATCTGGAGTAGGAAGAGAATATAAAAAAATAATCTTGGCTAAATATCTTAAGAATATATAACGGTGCGGTATCCGCCGGTGGCGGAAAAGGACTGAAAATCCTTGTGTCGGCGGTTCTCCGCCGCGGTGGACCGCCCCACACCACTTTAAGAAAGACTCAACTTCGGTAGGGTCTTTTTTGTTTATAGAAAATCCTACTGAAATAGGCTCAGTAAAAGCTGCATTCAAGTCACAAACGCAACTTTTTGATTAAATAATAATTGCCTTTTATTCCCTTTTTTTAGGTAGCCACATTTAATACGGATTAAGTCATCAAAGACCGTATAAGTCATAAACCTAACCCCTGGTTTAAATAATACTGAGAGTTTAAAAAAATGACTCCACCAACTCCTCTTCGGTAATATTATTAAAGTACTCGCTACTTTTGATTTCCTTAAGTTTTGCTAACACGCTTTCTTTGCGGTGCTCCACACCTACTAAGGCTTGTTTTACGATGTCTATGTCTCGGTTTACGAAGAAATCGCCAAAGATGTCGAGTTCTGTAATTATCCCTTTATGGACATTAAGGTGTGCCTCTATATGCCCACCATCCGTTTTTACTCCTTTTTTTAAACTATACTTTGGAGAGTGGCCATAATTCCATGACCAGGAGCTGTACTTTTCATCTGCTAGTTTTTGAATAGCGGCTGTATCCTTTGCCGTTAATTGGTAAGGAATAGCATCCGGATAGATGTCAGTAATGTGGCTCATTACCTTTTGGCGAAACTGTTCTAAGGTAATATCCTCTTTTAAATGGCTAGAAATATTGGTTACCCTACTTCTGACAGACTTTCGAGATTTCCCTTCAAACTTTAAGGGATTTACATTTAATGCGTCTGATATATCCTTAATTTCTGAGGCATACAGCAAAGTACCGTGGTGCAACACTCTTTGTTTTTGATGATAGATAAATTCTGCATTACCTGAAAATTTCTGGTCACCAATCAGGATATCGTTTCTCCCAGAAAAATAAGCATTTACTCCCAAGCCTGACAAAACATCAATAATAGGCTGATTGTATTTTTTAAAATCCACTTTAGCCCCTTCCTGTCCGTAGCCCATTATAAACGTATAGTTGATGTTTCCTAAATCGTGAAAAACAGCTCCGCCACCGGTAAGACGTCTCACTACTTTTATCCCCCGATGTTCTACATGGTTTACGTTTATCTCGGCAAGTGTATTTTGATGTTTACCTACGATTATGGCGTTGTTATTTCGCCAAAGCATGAAAACATCATCATCAATATTTTTGAGGAAGTATTCCTCTGCCGCTTGATTGAAATAAGGCTCAAGACTGTAACTATCTATACAAAGCATTGCCACGAAAATAGGATTTAAGATGAATAGTAAAATGGTTTAAATCTGGAGTAGGAAGAGAATAAAAAAAATTATCTTGGCTAAATATCTTAATAATATATAACGGTACGGTATCCCCTGTGGCCGAAAAGGACTGAAAATCCTTATGGGGCGGTCCGCCCCAAACCACTTTAAAACTATCAGTTGATTATCAGGTGGTTGTTATTTTATGGGGTCCAATACCGGGTGCAAAAGCATTTGGTTTTATTTGATTCTCAACCCTAAATTATTCATCTAAAACTTATAGGTTTGACGAATTTCTTTCTACATTCTATTAATGTACTAATCTCACGGATCCATTCTGAACTATCGAAGTACCTTTTATCTATATAGATATCAGTTTTGACACCTGCAAGTTCCTGTAATATCTTCTTATTCATATATTTGTACGTATATGTGGGGGTATATACTCATGTTGCCACAAATTTGAAAAATGACTATAAAAGAGGCTATTTTACAAAGTTTAAGCGACATAAAAAGATTGACAAATTCAAATGAAGTTTGTAAACACATAATTGAGAATAACTACTATGATTTTGGAGATGCTAAAACTCCGTCAGCTACCGTATCTGCATTATTAGGTGATTTTATAAGAAACGGTGACTCAAGAGTAAAAAGAGTAAAAGGAAAAAGTGGAACATATTCTTATTATTTAGCGAAAAACGAACCTGAAATAGGAGTTAAAATTCTTATACAGACTGAACCTGAAACAAAAAGACAAAACAATCACAAAACCTACTTAGAAAGAGATTTACATCAATTACTTAGCTCCTATTTAAAAAATGACGAGGTTTATTCAAAAACTATATTTCACGAACAATCGAAAAATAGCAAAGACAGTTATCAAAAATGGGTTCACCCTGATATGGTTGGAATTAACTTTTTGAATTTACAGACAAAAGCAAGTCAAACATTTTTAAAGGCAGTTAATCGGGCTGACACTTTTAAAATAACTTCATATGAGGTGAAAAAGGAAATAAACACTGATTATGAATTAAAAAAATGTTTTTTTCAAGCAGTTTCAAATTCAAGTTGGGCTAATTATGGATACTTAGTAGCATTTGAAATATCGGATAGCTTAGAGGAAGAAATGGAAAGATTAAATCAATCATTTGGAATTGGAATTATTGAATTAAAGCCAAACCCTTATGAAAGTAAAATACTTTATCCTTCTAAACTTAAAGAATTAGATTTTAAGACAATTGACAAACTTTGCAAAATAAATCCAGATTTTGAGAAATTTATTGAACAAACTGAGAAATTGCTAACTGTAAGCGAGAAATATTTCAAGTCCACAGAAAAAGAACTAAACGGATTTTGTGATGATTATTTCAAGAACGATTCGGAAATAGAAAAATATTGTACAGATAAGAACATTCCGAATGAATAAAAAACTACAGCCAACACCTTATAAAATCCAGTTGTACCTAATTACTACAAAAAAATACAAGTAAATTTATGAATCTATTTTTTAAAATATCTTTTAATATCTTCTTAAAAGGTTCTTTCTTGCTGGTCAGTTTATTTATACTTTCTTCGACCACCTTAGCACAAACCTTTAGTGTAGGCAATGCCTCTGTAGTATTTTATGATAGCATTAGAAATCGGAACATAACAACGGAAATCTACTATCCGGCAGATAACCCTAGACAAAACGAACCCGTTTCGGATGGAGATTTCCCCGTTTTGATTTTTGGACATGGATTTTTAATGGGCTGGGATTCTTATCAAAACTTTTGGACTGAAATAGTTCCAAACGGCTATGTTATTTGTTTCCCTACCACTGAAGCGGGTATAATCCCTGACCATCAACAATTCGGTAAGGATTTAAAGTTTCTGGCCAGACAGATGCAAATCGAAGCACAAGACAGCACTTCATTATTCTTTAATTCATTAGCTATAGAAACAGGGCTTATTGGTCATTCAATGGGTGGAGGGGCATCTTTTCTAGCTGCAGAAAACAATTCAAACATACACGCATTGATCAATTTTGCAGCAGCAGAAACTACCCCATCTGCAATTTCGGCGGCTAGCGGTATAACTGTTCCTTCTCTTATCTTCTCTGGCGAGGATGACTGTGTTGCTCCACCTATAGATCATCAAAATAGCATGTATGATAGTTTAAATTCAGAATGCAAAACACAAGTAAAAATAATTAATGGTGGTCATTGTTACTTTGCTAACAATAATTTTAATTGCAATTTGGGTGAATCATTCTGCAACGGAAGCCTAAATATTACTAGGTCAGAGCAACAAGCAATAACAAAGGATTTTTTGAATCTTTGGTTAGACTATTCATTAAAAGGAAATCAAAATGCTTTTACCGTTTTTAACGATTCTTTACAAAATTCAAATAGAATAAACTATTTACAAAATTGTAATACTGTAGGTTTACCACATTTAGATAATTCTGTTAAATTAAATATTTTTCCCAATCCAGTCATTGAAAAATTAAATCTGGTTATTCCTAGTGAGCACATAAATGGAATACTTACAATTAACAATTTGGTTGGGCAACAGGTGTATCAAAACTCAATATTAAGCACCAATACACAAATTGACGTATCAGGTTATACTAACGGATCCTATTTTATAAAGTATAATAAAGATTCAACTATGCAGTACCATAAGATTATTAAAATAGCTCGTTAACACTATGTCCTAAATAGCACCCTACGTGATGCTATGACACTATATTCACATCAGCCACCACTAAAATAAATACTATATTTCTTACTAGAGTATGCTCGTCTGACAAACCGCCTGACTCTGCGTGTTTTATTATCTATCGCCTTAATTAGCCTTACCTTCGTGAAGTACTAAAACATAGAAAAAGTCCCATGTCAACCATTCGCCAAGCTCAATTTGAAAAAGAAGTCACTACCAAGTTCAATGTATACAATAGCCTTTTCTTAAGCTTACCATTCAGTACAGTGAGTAATATAGGCATGCTCATCCCCCTGCTGCTAAAAGAGAGTAAACTCGGCCTTGCTCAAGGCCAAAATCCAGCAGATATTCTGGCTGCCTTTTTTGATAAACACACCTCGTTACAAACAGAAAAAGAACGTATTGACTTCATGTTCAGCGTTATACAATACGTAGAAAGACAAGTAGTACTGTATGATAGCGTAGAAGATGCAGCCTTTAGTGACTTACACGCAGATGACGCACCACTAAATATAGCAGACTATCTGAAACTTGATTCTACGTCTGATTCTCGTGAAGATATAATGGCTTGGCTTGCTAGTTTTAGTGTACGCATCGTTTTTACTGCACACCCTACTCAGTTTTATACTCCATCTGTACTGGACATTATTGCCAGACTTCGCCTACTTATAAAACAGAATAACATAGGAGATATAGATACTACCTTACAGCAGCTTGGTCTCACGTCGCTCATCAACTCCAAAAAACCTACTCCACTGGATGAAGCAAAAAATATAATCTACTACCTACGCAATGTATACTATGACGCTATAGGAGAATTCTATGCAAAGCTCTCCTCCGTATTGGGTGCAGACCAAATACATAATCACAATATAGTAAAGCTAGGTTTTTGGCCTTGTGGAGATAGAGACGGCAACCCGTTTGTCACCGCAGACAGCACCTGGCAAGTAGCCAATGAGCTGCGTACTACACTGATGAAATGTTACTACAACGATGTGAAATCCTTGCAAAAAAAGTTGAGTTTCAGAGGCGTAGAAGAACCCTTGAGCGATTTGAGGAACAGCATCTATGACACTATGTTTGACCACACTAAAGTTTTAACGTATGATCAAATACATCAGCCTCTTTTAGATATAAAAACCACATTGTCTCAAGAATATAATGAGATGTACATGGCCGATCTAGATATGCTTATCAATAAGGTCGCTATTTTTAAAACCCATTTTGCCTCACTGGATATCCGCCAAGACCACAGTGTACATGAGAGTGCTGTCCAGTCTGTTTTGGTACGACAAGGTGTGATAAAAGAGAATATAGACGAGCTGGCCCCAGAGGACTTAGTAGACACACTTCTTAATGCTGACATAGACGCTAGAAACCACGATTTTGGTGACCCACTAATAAACGATACCATAGCTAACATAGCCCAACTAAAAAGCATACAAGACCAAAACGGAGAAGACGGTTGCCATAGATATATCATTAGCAATTCTGAAGACAAGTATGCAGTTATATATGTTCTAGCCCTATTCCGATGGAGTGGCTGGAAACTTTCTGATATCACTTTTGATATAGTTCCATTGTTTGAAACTATGCTGGGCATGCAAGATTCAGAAAGGATTATGAATCAACTTTTTGCCTTACCAGAATACAGTAATCACGTAAAACGAAGAGGAAATAATCAGCCCATAATGCTTGGGTTCTCTGACGGCACCAAAGATGGAGGGTATTTGAAAGCCAATTGGTCCATCTATAAGACCAAAGAAAGTCTAACCAAAGTATGTATAGAAAACGGAGTAAAAGCTCTCTTTTTTGATGGTAGAGGAGGACCACCCTCTAGAGGTGGAGGAAAGTCACATCGTTTTTATGCAGCACAAAGCAGTGCCATAGCCAATAACGAGATACAACTGACTATACAGGGTCAAACTATCACTAGTAACTACGGTACACAAGAACAGTTTAACTATAACTGTGAGCAGATGATAACTGCAGGATTATCTAAAAAATACCATGCAGGCAAGAATGAATTAACCGACAAAAACAGAGCCCTACTGGAAAGACTATCTGAGCTCAGTTTTGAAAAGTACGATGCTCTGAAACACCATCCAAATTTCATGGGATACCTAGAGAATAGAAGCACACTCAAATACTACGGCAAAGCCAATATAGGGAGCAGACCGGGTAAGCGAGGGAATAAAGCCAAGCTAGAACTCACAGATCTGCGAGCTATTTCATTTGTAGGCTCATGGAGTCAACTCAAGCAAAATGTGCCAGGATACTTTGGCACAGGCACCGCCATTAAGACACTAGTAGATGAAGGCCTGCTGGACCAGCTCAAGACGCTCTTCAATGAGGTTCCACTATTTAAGGCATTGTGTCTCAACAGCATGATGGCCCTCTCCAAAAGCTATTTTGAACTGACCAACTACATGGAACAAGATGCAGAATATGGTGAATTTTGGAAAATACTAAAAAGTGAGTATCTGTTAAGTAAAGAAATGATGCTATTGGTATCAGGATATGATAGTCTCATGGAAGAGGAGCCCATCTCCAAGGCGTCCATAGCTATACGAGAAAAGATAGTGCTGCCTTTGCTAGTAATACAGCAGAATGCACTGCAAGCCGTTCAGAAACAGGGGGAGTATATGGAGGAATACGAGAAAATAATTACTCGTTCGCTGTATGGCAATATAAATGCAAGCAGGAATTCGGCATAGAATAAGGATACAAAATTCATTATAGTAGGGACACGCCTCAGAGGCGTGTTCCTACTATAATATCAGAGGCGTGTTCCTACTATAATTACCTAACTGCTATCACACTTATTTCTACGTTCACTTCCTTAGGCAATGTTTTTACTGCTACCGCCTCGCGTGCTGGCGGGTCTGAGCTAAAATACTTAGCATACACAACATTGACAGCGGCATAGTGCTCCATGCTACTCATAAAAATACTGCACTTCACTACGTGAGTAAAATCCATATCTGCAGCCTTTAGAACTGCCGCTACATTGGTCATGACTTGCTCCGTTTCTGCAGTTATACTATCCATTACCAACTCCCCTGTAGCTGGGTTTAGAGCTATCTGCCCACTGCAATAAAGTGTGTCGCCAGCAAGCACAGCTTGGCTATAAGGTCCTATGGCCGCAGGGGCATTTGACGTACTGATTATTTTCTTACTCATTATTTATTTCTATTACTTTACGTTTTTACTTGGATGCCATACCTTTGCTAGTACATGATTATAGCAGCTAAAGGTCAACCCAATCAGATTATTGAACTAAGAGAACTGATATCGGATAATCCCATTTTATCCTTCAATATTAACGAAATAGATAGCTACGATATCATATTTGATTTAGATTTTGACGATACACCTGAGCAGATTCAGTATTATTTAGAACTAGAAGGCAAGCTAATTATTTTGGGTACTGTCAAAGTGCAATTAGAAGAATTACTAGCAGAAGCAGGACAAATGCCCACTTGCCCGATTATAGGGATGAATGCTTTACCTACCTTCATCAACAGACCGCTTTTAGAAGTCTGTGCGTTAACAGAAGAGCATAAAGCAATTGCCAGTACGTTACTCTCAGCTTTAGGCTTAGAAACACGCTTTGTAGCCAGCAGAGTAGGATTAGTGACTCCGCGTATAATATGTATGATAATAAATGAAGCCTACTTTACTGTACAAGAAGGCACAGCCAGCCGAGAAGATATAGACTTAGGTATGAAACTAGGCACAGCATATCCTAAAGGCCCATTTGAATGGAGCAAAGAAATAGGACTAGATAATGTATACGAAACTTTGGAGGCTCTCTATCAAGATACTAAAGACGAGCGATATAAAATATGCCCGTTACTCAAAACAGAATACTTACAGGGGTTTATTCAAGAAGGATGAGGATAGCTCACGATGGCAAGAAAGCTGATATAGTCTCATTTATAAAATAGTATCTTGCCCAAAAGACCATAGACTTAGAAAAACCATTAGAATACTACAAATTCTCATTTCAGTAGTACATAAACGAAAAGGATGCCAACTTATTGGCTACGCCGTACAGAATTAAAACTGCTGACCTATAAAGAAGTGAAATTGACCTTTTTGGTCATATCTCCCTGGATCCATAGCCCAAGCATAATCTACTCCTAGCAGACCAAACATAGGTAAGAATAATCGAACACCAACTCCTGCTGCTCTCTTCACATCAAAAGGATTAAATTCTTCGAAACTTTGAAATGCGTTTCCTGCTTCTAAAAATGTCTGAGCGAATATAGTAGAAGACTGACCCACGGTAAGCGGATACCTTGCTTCTAAGGTGTATTTGGTAAATATTGGCATACCTCCTTGACCTTGCACAGGGTCACTTATTCTTCCTTCGTCATACCCTCTTTGAGATACTATTTCTGTACCATATAATACAAAATTAGACAAGCCACTACCACCTACTCTAAATTGCTCAAATGGTGAGTCGCCTATGTCGCTATTCCAAGCTGTAACCGCCCCAAACTTATAACTTGGCGATATTACAAATTGTCTTTTTGCGTTAGCAGGAAAACCTAAGAACCATTGACCCGAGAACTTAGTTTTCACTAGCTCTACCCATTTAAACTTTTCCGCTGCTGGTAATGCAGCATAATCTTTCTTTGAATTGATAAGAGAATATGGTGGAGTAAACTGTATGCTAGCACTAAATGAGCTACCCTCTGTAGGATAGATCGGGTGATTAGTACTGTTACGTCCAATGGTAGTGGTAAAACTCAAGTTATTCGCACTACCATTAGTAAACCCAAGCTCTGCAGATCCGAAGTTTGCCCAGTCATTTAGTCCATACCTTTGGTACGTTACAGAAGTACTGAAAGAAAAATAATCATCCGGAAATTTCAATTGCTTACCAAAAGAGATGCTACCACCTGTAGTTGTAAACTTAGGTCTATCCTTTACAAATTGAAAGGTAGACTGGATATTATGGAATAAACTAACGCTTAATGAATTAGGCTTTTTACCACCTAACCATGGCTCAGTAAATGAGAAGTTATATCCTTGAAATTGAGGTCCATTACTCTGTGCTCTTAGAGAAAGTTTTTGGCCATCACCAGATGGAATCGGATCCCAACCTCCTTTTTGAAACATTTTTCGCGAACTAAAGTTATTCAGTGTCAGTCCTAGTGTACCCACAAAACCACCGAAACCACCCCAGCCTCCAGATGCTTCTATCTGATCACTTGGCTTTTCTACTACCGTATACTCTATGTCTACAGTTCCATTTTGCGGATTTGGTACAGGATTCACATCTAGCCCCTCAGGATCAAAGAATCCCAGAGCGGCAAGCTCACGCATACTACGTTGTATATCACTACGGCTAAACTTGTCTCCTGGTCGAGTACGTATTACACGCAGAGCCACAAAATCACTCGTCTTGTCATTCCCTACTATGGTAACTCTATTTACAGTAGCTTGTTTCCCTTCATATATCCTCATTTCTAAGTCTATACTATCATTTTCTACTAATACTTCTACAGGATTCACATTAAAGAATAAGTACCCATCATCCATATATAGACTAGAGATATCAAATCCATTTTCACTCATAAAGAGTTTACTTTCTAAGCGAGACTGGTCATATATTTCACCTTTGTTTATACCTAGAAGTGTATCTAGTAAAGAAGTTCTGTATTTAGTATTTCCTATCCAAGCAATGTTTCTAAAGTAGTACTTCTTACCTTCATCTATTGCTATTTTAATGGTGACAAACTTTTCATCTTTTCTGATGATAGAGTCATAAACTAAGTGTGCATCTCTGTAACCCAAAGAGCTATATTTTTGAATAATAGTTGGCCTGGCCTCTTCATACGTAGCTTCTACAAATTTAGAAGAGGCAAATGGATTCCATTTTTTATATGTTCTCTTTGGTTTAATCAGCTTACGGAGTTTCATGTCTTCTATACTCTCATTGCCTACAAAAACAACATCGTAAACTTTAATCTTCTTTCCTCTTTTGATATCTATTCTTAGAATCTCAAAATTTGGTTTTTCCTTATCCTCTTCTTTAGAAAAAGTAGTCTTAACCCCATAATAGCCCTTATCAAAGAAATAATTTTCTATCTCTCTTCTAGTTCTATTTATTAAATCTTCAGTTATT